>MDTA01031082.1_pt1 | contig 13465 bp, 7 predicted proteins | sample 811151 | NCBI WGS metagenome assembly MDTA01 (sample SAMN05326648, study PRJNA326480) | marine metagenome | isolation source: seawater | place: Indian Ocean: South | collected 2010 | reverse complement strand
TGAATTTCGCCCTTGAAGATGATATAATAGTTCTAACAGAAAAAGAAGAATGAAAACCTACCATATCTACTTACAACAAGAATGTTTGTTTAAGGATTTAACTGAATGGGAGTTTAATATTATATGGAGAAGAATATACAAATCATACTTTACAGAAGACTTAACTTATTCGGAAGTGGTGGAAGAACCGAATGAAACATATATTGATTCATCTTATTGACAGTTACTATATAATCTGATATAATTGTTTTGAAGGAAACTACAAATTATGGCTAAAGGATTTACCGTTAAAGCAAAGAAACCTACTGTTGCAAATAAAGAAGCAGAATGGGATTATGAAAAAGCAAAAGAGATGGTTAGGGGAAAAGCCATAGTATTTTGTCTTCCAGGAAGAGGAGTATCATATGCATATCTTAAAAGTTTTGTACAGTTATGCTTTGATCTAGTACAAGCAGGTGCAAGCATACAAATATCTCAAGATTATTCATCTATGGTAAACTTTGCAAGATGCAAATGTTTAGGTGCTAATGTATTAAGAGGTCCAGATCAGAAACCTTGGGATGGTCAATTGAAATATGATTGGCAATTATGGATTGATAGTGATATTGTTTTTAATACTGAAAAGTTTTGGCAACTTGTTCTAATGGATAAAGATCTTGCAGCAGGTTGGTATTGTACAGAAGATGGTCAAACTACATCGATTGCTCACTGGTTAGAAGAGGATGACTTCCGTAAGAATGGTGGAGTTATGAATCATGAAACATTAGAGAGTATGAGTAAGCGTAGAAAACCTTTTACTTGTGATTACACAGGTTTTGGATGGTTACTCATTAAAAATGGTGTATTTGAACACGAACAAATGAAGTATCCCTGGTTTGCTCCACAGATGCAAGTATTTGAATCAGGTGAAGTACAGGATATGTGTGGAGAAGACGTATCATTCTGTTTAGATGCGAAGGAAGCAGGTTTCGAGATATGGTGCGATCCTCGTGTTAGAGTTGGTCACGAGAAAACGAGAGTGATCTAAGAATGAATCATAAGTATAACATCCTTTGTAAGGGTGAAGTCATATACTCAAAACTTACAGAGGAAGAATACTTTGATACTATGGAAGATCTCGCATCGGAGTTCTATGAAACAGGAATTCCCCATCCAAGCGATATTAACACTGAAATTATTGAGGAACATGATTAATGGCTTCTAAGTCAGGATTAACTACACAAAAGGTGGTTAATTACATTAAAGAAAAATGGCAGGTATTCGGAGTAAGTGCTCTGATTATCTTTATATTACAGTTATTATCCACTAAGGTGATAATTTCTGCACTTTTAGGTCTAGTAATCGCTGCATTACTGCCTTCAGATACAATTAAAAAGGTCACTAAGAAAATTACCAAGGAGGAAAATGGCAAAAATTAAGAGTTCTGTTCTAGGAACCCAATTTGTTGAGGCAACCCCGAAAAAGTCTCGTCAAGGGAACGGAAAACACTCAAAATATAGTGCAACATCCCGTAACTCGGCTCGAAAAAAGTACCGAGGGCAAGGTAAAAATTAAAAATTCCCCAAAAGCGTCTCGATAGACGCTTTTTTAATGCAAATAAATAGTTTTTTGAATTCTTTAAGCATATGGATAATTCCAACCTTAAAAAAATATGGGAAACTTCGGAAAATAACGAAGAAAATGCATCAGATCCGCAAATAATACAAGAAATTATGCATGATGACATCCCTTCTAACAAGCAAAGTTTAAAAGAATCCAAATAATAGTATAAATATAAAAAAATCTTGTTTATAAATGGCAGTCCAGAGGATATCAAGAGCATTTAAGGATGTTAGTCTATCATTTGATAGGCATCCTGTGACTAATGATATTCTTGTGCTTAAAAATGAGGATGCAATTAAGAGATCTATTCGTAATTTGATCCAAACGATGCCAAGTGAGCGATTTTTTAACCCATATCTTGGTTCTGAGGTAAAAACTAGTCTATTTGAATTTGTAGACTTTGGTACTTCCTCAATTTTGGAAGAGCAAATTAAAATTGCAATTGATAATTATGAACCAAGGGTAGAAAATGCCAAGGTTGTCGTAGTTCCAAGAGCAAATGACAACAGTTTTGAGATAAATGTTTCATTTACTATCATTGGGCAAGACATTCCACCACAAAAATTCACTTACATACTAGAAGCAACACGATAATATGCCTTTCACTAAGTTTACAAACCTAGATTTTGATCAGATAAAGACCTCTATAAAGGATTATCTCCGTTCTAATACCAATTTTACGGATTTTGACTTTGAAGGATCTAACTTTTCTGTATTAATTGATACACTTGCCTATAATACGTACATAACGGCATTTAATTCCAACATGATTGTTAATGAATCCTTCTTGGATTCGGCAACTTTGAGAGAAAATGTGGTTTCTTTGGCAAGAAATATAGGTTATGTACCACGTTCTAAGAGTGCTGCTAAGGCAACTGTAACATTTTCTATTGGAACAAGTGCTGCAGAGGGGCAATTGATACTTAAAGCGGGTTTAGTGTGTGTTGGAGGTGTTGACAACACTACATATACCTATTCTGTACCTCAAGATATCACTACAAACATCGTAAGTAGCGTTGCAACCTTTGAAAATGTAGATGTTTTCCAAGGAATTTACTTGACAAAGCAATTTACAGTTGATACATCAACAAATCAGAGATTTATTCTCAATAATGCTGATATTGATACTAGTACAATTGTAGTAAAAGTTGGTACTCGTGAATATAAACAGATTGACAACATTGTCAAGGTTGATAGTGCCTCAGAAATCTATCTTTTACAAGAAATTGCCGATGAAAGGTATGAATTGTTGTTTGGTGATGGAATTATTGGTAAAAAATTAGAAAATGGTGATGTTATTCAGGTAAGTTACATTACAACTCAAGGTTCTGCTGGTAATGGTCCTTCGGTATTCTCTTATTCTGGAACTACTACAGATAGTACAGATTCTATAGTTAATTCTACCAGTACAGTAAACGTAACTACCGTTTCTAAGGCATCTGGAGGGGGCGACATTGAGTCTATTGAATCTGTTAAGTACTTTGCACCTAGAACGTATGCAGCACAAAATCGTGCCGTTACAGCAAGGGATTATGAAGCTATAGTACAAACAGTTTATCCAGAAACAGAGTCTGTAACTGTAATTGGTGGTGAAGAATTAGATCCACCTCAATTTGGAAAAGTATTGATTAGTATTAAACCTAAAAATGGATATGCATTATCTGATTTTAAGAAAACTGAGTTATTAAATGATCTAAAACAATACACTGTATCTGGTATTAATCAAGAAATTATTGATCTTAAGTTGCTATATGTAGAAATTGATAGTGATGTATTTTATGATTCCTCAAGAGTAAGTAATGTATTAGATCTTAAAACTAATATAACAACAGCATTAACAAATTATTCTAAATCTGTTGATTTAAATAAATTTGGTGGAAGATTTAAGTATAGTAAGACAGTTCGTTTAATTGACGATGTTGATAATGCTATTACATCTAATATTACACGAGTTAGGATGAGAAGAAATCTTAACTGTATATTAAACACATATGCACAGTATGAATTGTGTTTTGGTAATAAATTTTATAAGAGAATTGATGGATATAATATTAAGAGTACTGGATTTAGAATTCAAGGTGAAATAGAAACTGTATATTTTGTAGATGTTCCATCTGAAGATAGTGATATTGGAATACTTTCAGCAGTTAAACCAACAGTTGAACCAGATACATTTGAAATTGTTGAAAAGTCAATAGGAACAGTAGATTATTCTACTGGAGAAGTTATTGTTAATACTATTAATATTACTTCAACTGAGTTAGAAGATGGTGTTATTGAGATTCAAGCATATCCAGATTCCAATGATGTTATTGGTCTTAAGGATCTTTATCTTGTGTTTGACGTTTCAAAAAGTAAGATAAATATGGTTAAAGATACAATTGCTTCTGGTGAGCAAATCTCTGGCGTTAATTATCCCGTCAGATCAAGTTATTCAAATGGTAAGTTAACAAGATAAAATGATAAAGACAGGGTTTGATGCTAGGGTCAAAGTACAACAAATAATTGATAATCAGTTACCTGAGTTTGTATTATCAGAAGCACCGAAAGCAGCCGAATTTTTAAAACAATATTATATTTCGCAAGAATATCAAGGTGGACCTATTGATATTGCTGAAAATTTAGATCAATATATAAATTTCAACAATATGACCCAAGATGTGGTTGCAGGAATCACATCTTTAACTAGTGCTATATCAGCATCAGATACTACTATTGCTGTTGATAATACAAAAGGATTTCCTAATGAATATGGTCTTTTTAGATTAGATGATGAGGTAATAACATATACTGGAAAAACTTCAACTAGTTTTACTGGTTGTGTTCGTGGATTTAGTGGTATTACAAGTTATAGGGATCCACTTAATTCCGAAGAATTAGTTTTTTCTGATACTTCAGCAAGTTCACATGATAATGGACTTAGAGTAAACAATTTAAGTGCTTTATTTTTACAAGAATTTTATAGAAAACTAAAAGTTCTTCTTGCACCTGGGTTTGAAGATGTTGATTTTGTAAAAACTTTAGATATTAACGTTTTTATTAAGCAAATTCGTGATTTTTATCAAGCAAAAGGTACAAATGAAGCATTTAATATCCTTTTTGCTGTTTTATTTGGTAATAAACCAAAAATAATAAATTTAGAAGAATATTTACTTAAATCATCTGATGCAGAATTTATTCGTAGAGAAGTATTAGTTTGTGAGAAAATAAGTGGAGATCCCAATAAATTAGTTGGGCATATGGTTCAACAATCTAATAATACTGCTGCTGGACCAGTTTCTGAAGTTGAAATTATTAGTAGAAATAATAGAGTTTTTTATAAAATACAATTATTCTCTGGATTTGATGAAAGAAGTCTAATTCAAGGTAATTTTACAATTTCACCAAAAACTAAGGTTACGGATACTGTTTCTATTGGATCATCTGTAATCACAGTAGATTCTACAGTTGGATTTGGAACTACTGGAACAGTAATATCAGGTAATAATACTATTAGCTATGGTAATAAAAATGTTAATCAGTTCTTTGATTGTAGTGGTGTAACTGCAGTTATTAACCCAACTGATGATATTCGTTCTGATCAAATTATATTTGGATACGAAGATGGGGATTCAAGTAGGAAAGTTGAATTAAGAATAACTGGTGTTCTTTCAGATATTAAAGATAAATCTAAATTTGGATTATTATTAGAAGATGATTTAGTTTCTGTCAAAAACCTTGGTGAAAATATTTTAAATAAAAACAGAAATTTCAAAGAATTTGCATTTAATACGTGGAAATATAATGTAAGATCTAGATATGAAATAGAAAGCTTTAGTAATAACCAAGTTGTTTTATTTGAAAAGGCAGATAGAGCTAGTTTAAAAGTTGGTGATACTGTTGATATTTTAAATAGAAATGCTCAAAGTGCAGTTAATACTCTTGCTACAGTAACTTTCATTAATGATAAAACAGTACAAATTGATCAAAATATTACTGTTCCTTCTTATACTGAATTAAGTATAAGAAAAAGATATGATTATGCGGGTGCATCAAACTTAAACTTATCATCTTCAAATATTATTGCTGATGTTCAGAATGTTTATAATGAAAAAGATGAGTATATGTATGTTGCATCAAACTCATTACCAAAATATCAAATAACAAAGAAAAAATCATTTTCTTCTTTTAGTTTAACACCATCAACAACTATAAGTAATCATTTTAAAGGATATGATTCTGGATCAAATCAGTATTCTATTCTTGGATTTGATAGTAATGTTCCATTTATTACAGGAGATGAAATTGTATATACATCATCTGGTTCTGACAATGTAATATCTGGTTTAAAATTAAATGAAGTATATCATGTAGAAGTAATAAAAGATGGTAATAATACTAATACTATAAGATTATATGATTCAAAATCCTTTATAGGAACTACTAAGTATGTTCAATTTGATGCATATTATGCAACATCAACTCATACATTCACTTTAAGGCAGCATAGTGGTAGAAGTTTAGCACCTAAGAAAGCATTAGCAAAGATTCCATTAGTACCAAATATTCAGTCTGGAACTGATACACCAACAACATTTGGACCTGTTGGTATGTTGGTAAATGGTGTAGAGATATTAAATTACAAAACTGATGATAAAATTTATTACGGTCCTTTAGAAGATGTTAAAGTTTATAATACAGGAACTGATTATGATGTTATAAATCCACCTTCAATTCTAGCTTCTAAACCATCTGTTGGTATTGGTACTACAGCATTACTTACTGCTGTCGTTAGGGGATCTGTTAAAGATGTTTTAGTTGATCCTCAAGATTTTAGTATTCAAAGGATTGTTTCTGCAACTATTGATGGTGGAAATGGTAAAGATGCTAATATTTTACCAGTTTTGGTAAAGCAATATAGAGAAGTAGAATTTAATGCTTCGCAAGTTGGTGTTGCATTAACTGGTGGTGTTGATGTTACTAATGAAACTATAGTTTTTGAAAAAGAACATAGATTTATGGAAGGTGAACCAATTGTTTATAATCCAAGTGGAAATTCACCACTTGGAATAGGTACTTTTGGTGGTTCTAATACAGATCAAAATGAATTTCTTGTTAATGGTGCGATTTATTATCCAAAAATTATAAACACTAGAGCAATATACCTTCATAAAACTCTAGATGAATATAATGCTGGTATTAATACAGTTGGATTTACCACTATTAATACTGGTGGAATTCATAAGTTTAGAGAGCTTAATGAAAAAGATGTAATATCTGAATTTAAGATCCTTAATCCAGGTTATGGATATGAAAATAGAGTGATGAGAGTTGCTCCTACTGGTATTACAACATCTGTAAGTACTATAAATTTCAAAAATCATGGATTTAATGATGGTGAAATAGTAAATTACAGTTATGAAGATACTAATACTGGAACTATAGGAAATCCAATAATAGGTCTTTCTAGTGAAAATTCCTATTATGTAATGAAATTAAATGATGATAGTTTCCAATTATCAGATGTTGGTGTTACAGAAGAAAAAATAGGATCAGTTTTATTTGATGGGGATAATGATATTCTTGATATTGGTGATCATTCTGATTTTGTTATTGGAACTGAGGATTTTACACTTGAACTTTGGTTAAAAACTGCAGTTTCTACTAGTGATTCTGGTAGAGAAAGACGTATTTGGCAGACTCATGGTGGTAATGCTGCTATTGGTAATTTCCAAGTTCAGGTTGATAGTTCACCTGCTGGTGGAATTCATGTATCAGATGATGGTGCTGGTAATTTAAATGTTAATAGTACAACACTTATTGATGATGATGTATGGCATCATATTGCTGTAACTCGTTTATCTGGAACATTAAGACTTTTCATTGATGGTATATTAGAGGCTACAGCAACATATACTACTAGTATAACTGCTAATAATGATTCTCCACAACCTAGAATTGGTGGTTGGAGTACTAGTAGTGGTAATTTTAATGGAAATATTTCCAACTTGAGGTTAGTTAAAGGTGCTGCAAGATATATTTCAGACTTTACACCATCAAAAGCACCACTTAAAGAAGTTCCTGGAACTATATTATTGTGCTGTAAGAATTCTGGTTCAGTAACTGCATTTGACGTTTCACCAACAGCAATTACAAATACTGGATCATCTATTAGTGATGCAAGTCCATTCTTTAAATCTACTGCAGAGTACTATTATGAAAGTAGGAATTTTGTAAGATTTAAGTTTCCAGGTACTGGATGGCAAAGGATTTCATACCCACCCGTTACTATTAATGTAAATGCTGAAATTACTGGTGGTTCTATAGGTACTATTACAGCAACTCCAATTGTTAGAGGTGAAATAGTTGATGTATTTGCATATGAAAAAGGAACTGGATATGGATCAAAAATTCTCAATTTTGAAAGAAAACCATCTTTAACAATTAAAAATGGACTTTCTGCTCAATTGAAGTCAATTGTAAAAGATGGTAAGTTAATTGCAGTAGAAGTTCAGAATGGTGGATCATTCTTTAATGCTGCTCCAGATCTAACTGTTAAAGGTAAAGGTGCTGGTGCAAAAATAAGAGCAGTTGTTGCAAATGGTAGAATTATTGATGTTGTTGTTCTTAATAAAGGAACGAATTATGAAGATAATAGCACTTCAATTTCTATAACTCCTCCTGGTAGAAATTGTGTTTTAGATCCAAGTGTAAGACCACTCGTAGTTAATAATTATGCTAGATTTGGTGATGAGGTATTATATGAGAATAAAGACGATTTATCATATACTATTGTTGGATATTCAACTATTAGAGATGGTACTGCAGTAGGTGATCCAAATCCAGATACAGGACATTCTGGAGTTATAGGATGGGCTAATGATGGTAATCCAATTTATGGACCATTTGGATATGATGATCCAAAAGATTTAACATCTTCAATTGTAAAATTAGAAACAGGATATAGTGCATCACAATATAATATTATTGATAGACCTCCATTAACTGATTTTGAATTAGGTTATTTTGTTGAAGATTATAAATTTGCTAGTACTGGGCATTTAGATGCTCATAATGGTAGATTTACAAAAACACCAGAATTTCCTAATGGCGTTTATGCATATCATGCTGGAGTAACTACTAATTTTGATAATAATACATTAAAGGCAGCATTTCCTTACTTTATAGGTGATACTTATAGATCAAATCCTTCAGTAACAATACTAAATCAAGATTTTAATTTTATTAATTCAGAATTAGTTAGAAATACTTATCCTTATAGAGTAAGACAAGATTATTCTGGAAATGATTTCTTAGTTGAATCTAACGAAGAATATAATCAAACTGCTATTATTGAGTCTGCTTCTAGAGGAACTATAGATTCATTAACTATTGTTAATCCAGGAACAGATTATAAGGTTGGAAATACTGTTAATTTTGATAATACAAATACTGAAGGTGGTGGAGCGACTGCAGAAGTTACTTCTGTCGATGGTAAAGAGATTGTAGATTTAACTACTTCCTATGATAAATTTGAAAATTCAGTTATTGTTTGGGAAAATCAAGAAAATTTAAGAGTATATACTCATTATGATGGTAATTTTTCACCAAAAACACACAATCTTCTAAATGGTGATAGAATTACGATTTCAGGTGTTACTACTCACGTAGATGGTTTATTAGATTCTCATATAATAGGGGTTACTTCAGAAACATCTTATTTGATTGATGATCTACCAGAACATTCTACTTCTGGTATTGTTACAGACATCTATGTTTCTAGTATACCACCTCTAATTGGTGCAGGAACATCTGTTGGTATTGGAACAGAAAACTTAATTGTTATTGATAGGTATGATGATCAAAATATAATAAGAGTTAAGAGAGAATTAACTGGTGTTGCTCATACTATAGGTACTAATATTTACTTTAGAGCAGATTCATTTACTATTCCATTAGCATCGGATTATTTTGAATCTGAGAAGGATGATAAAGTTTACTTTAACCCAAATCAGTCTGTTGGTGTAGGTGTAGCAACAGGTACAGAGTCATCTATTGCTCATTTTGTTGGTAATACTAAAAAAGTTATATCAATACCAACTCAAAGCATTTATTTACCAAATCATCCATTTAAAACAAATCAAGCACTTGTTTTAAGAAAAAATAGTAGTGATAATGCAATACAAGTCAGAAATACTTCTTCTGGACCTAATATTAATTTACCAGTAAGTGGTGATGAACAAACAGTATATGTTGTAAACCAAGGAAAAGATTTTGTAGGTCTTGTAACACAAATTGGATTAACAACAAGCACAAGTGGTTTATTCTTCAATAACAATGGTTCTAATAGTTACAATTATTCTTTAGAATCTACTAAGACTCAATTAGTTGCTACTGCTAGTAAAATTAAAACTCTAGTAGCAATTTCAACAGTACATAATTTAACTAATCAAGATAAAATTGAATTAGATGTTAAACCAAGACTTTCTCTAGGTGTTGATGAAGATGTTTCTATAAAAGTTAAGTATAACAACACTTATAATAAGATTCTTATTAATCCTATAGGATTTACTTCAAGTTTAGTTAGAAATTCATCTTATGGTACAGATAGATTACATAGTAGTTTTAATCTTAATACTCATCAATTAAATTCTGGAGATAAAGTTTTCTATTCAGCAGGTGATAATGATATTGCTGCTGGATTAGATACGGGATCTTATTTTGTATATAAGATAGATGATAATAATATTAAATTAGCAAATACTTATATAGATGTATTCTCAGATCCACCAAAAATTATTAGTATTGGTAGTACTGGAGGAGCAGTTCAAGAAATAAGTAAAGTTAATCCTCAAATTGAAGTTATTAAAAATAATAATGTAGTATTTGATTTATCTGATAGTTCATTAATAGATTATCAGTTTAAATTATTCTATGATCAGAATGTAAGTAACCAATTTGTTTCGACAGGAACAACTAATACATTCTCAGTTGTAAGAAATGGAACTGTTGGTATTAATACATATGCAACAGCTAGCATTACATATAATAAAGATTTACCTACTAAATTATATTATTCTTTAGAAAAGACTGGTACAATTGTTGATCCTGATAAAGACGTTAAGGATTATTCTGAAATTTTATATAGGGATAGTGTTTATAAAGGATCATTTACTGCTTTTGGAATAGGTTCTACTTCATTCTTTATTTCTTTGGATGAAGTTCCGGAAAGATTAAAGTATATTCAATCTGATTGTACTGATTTAAAATATACTACATCTTCTTTAAGTGCTAGTGGACCAATAACCAAATTAAATATTATTTCTGGTGGTGCAAATTACAAGAAACTTCCAACTATTAGTGGATTGTCTACTGGAACATCAACTTCTCTTGGTAATAATGCAATTATTAGACCAAAAACCAATAGTATTGGTAAACTTAATGAATTTAGAATTATAAATGAGGGATTTGAATATTCATCAGATACAACTCTTAATCCTCAAGCAGAGATCTTTACTCATCTTGGATTAGAAGGATCTGAAAAAATAACAAGAATAGAAGTTATTAGTGGAGGTAGAAATTATACTTCTCCACCAGATGTTGTTCTAGTTAATGAATATACTAAAAAAGTTGTTGATAGTGGAGCATTAAGAGTTGATCCATCATTTAATTCCAATTCAATAGAAGGTATTGAAATTATTGATGAGCCAAAAGGATTAGATGCAGTATCTCATAGACTTTACACTATAAGGAATAGTAATGGAATACAAGTTGTAAGAATAACAAATTATAATTCAAATACTGGTGTTGTAACATTAGAACTTAATACACCAGCTATTGATGGATTTATTGTTCCACCATTTAAAGTTGGTGATAAGATTTTTGTTGAAGGTCTTGGTAGAAAATCACAAACTGATGATTTAGGAAATGTAACAACTCCAGGTGATGGATTCAACTCAACAGATCATAATTATAATTTCTTTAGAGTAACTTCATATATAAACTCTAATCCAGCTGTTTTAGAATATAATATTGGAGATTATACTACCAATGCTGGAAATCCTTTAGGTTCTGAGACTACATTTACTTCTATTGTTAAATCTGATAATTATCCTGAATTTTCTATTACTAGAGTACCAAGTCTTTTCTATGTTGAAGAATTTATTAAAATAAATGATACTCTAACAGATTTACAAATTAAAGTTGTAGATAAGAGTTTTATTAAAGTTGTTGGTGATTATGAAGTAAAAGTTGGTGATGTTTTAATTGGAGCAACATCTGGTAATTTTGCTACAGTTCATAGTATTGATGCATATGAAAATAGATTTGTAATTGATTATGCGAATAGAAAAGAATTTGGATGGAAGGATGATACTGGACAGTTAAGTAATGATCTTCAAGTAATACCAGATAATGATTATTATCAAAATCTTTCATACACTGTTAAGAGTCCAATAACTTGGGATAAGATGGTTGATCCAGTTAATAAACTGGTTCATACAGTAGGAATGAAGAATTTTGCTGATACTGAAGTACTTTCAAAAGCACAAGTTGCTATAGGAGTAACACAATCTCTATCTCCTGTGTTAGATTTCATATCTTCAAGAAGAGTTGATACTATTAATAATTTTGATTTAGTTGCAGATTATGATCCTGGTGCAGATTTCTCTAGATTTATTCTTTTCCAAAGTAAGAAATTAACAGATTATATTTTATGTGATACTAATAGGGTTCTTCAAATAGATGATATTAGTGGTGCTTTTTCAAGTTCTGAATTAAATAGGCAAACTTTTACTGATGTATCATTATATTCTATTACAGATTTTTATTCTAAGTTCTTAATACAAGTAACAGATGAAGAAAAACAAACTAGCCAATTAAGTGAAGTTGTTGTTCTAAACAATTTTGATAGTACATTTACTGCAAATAAAGCAGATGTGTATACCGATACAAAACTTGGTGATTTTAGTGCATTGTTAGGAGACGTTGGAGATCCTGTTTTAAGATTTACCCCAACAAATCCAAATGATTTTAGTTATGATCTAAAAGTTTATAGAGAATCATTTGATATTGCTCCATTTAATATTGGGGTAGGATTTACCGATATTGGATTTACTAGATTATCTTCTAAGACAGAAAGATTGGGACCAGCAAATGGATCTGGAACACTTGGTTTTAGTACAACAGTCTTTAGATCATTATCGAATAAGTTTGATGCTTTCTTTGGATATGCCCATGTAAGAAATGAATCTACTGAAAGGCAGAATTATTTTGAAGTTGCTGGATATTATGATGGGCAAGATACTCATATAGCAGAATCTTATTTTGATACTGATAATTTCCAAAGTTTCTCTGGAAGTTATATTGGTACTTTTGGATTAACTGTTGATAGTGGTATTATGAGATTGAAGTTTGATAATATGGTTAATGATAATGTTACTATTAAAACTAAAGTAGTTGGTATAGGATCTACTACTGCTGGTATAGCAACATATAGATATCTCGTTACTGATCAAATTGCTGGAACAGAAAGAACTGCAAGATTGGAATCTGTATATAAGATTGCTAATGGTGCAACTACTGTCTTTACTTTAAATAAAACTCTAGAATTTTCTGATAAATCTATAATTAAAGTTGGGGTAGGATCTACTGCAGCTGTTCATAATCTATGGGTTTCATTAGATACAAATAGACATGCTTCAATGCATTCTCCATTTATATCTGTTGGTAGTACATCTGGTATTGGAACATTTTCAACTGCTTTATCTGGAGACACTCTTTCAGTTATATTCCATCCAGATCCAGAATTTGCTTCAGACGATGTAGAAGTACAGGCATTTAATCAAATAATATATGCTGATAAAGATGAGTTTAACATTCCAGG
>MDTA01021739.1_pt1 | contig 13466 bp, 10 predicted proteins | sample 811151 | NCBI WGS metagenome assembly MDTA01 (sample SAMN05326648, study PRJNA326480) | marine metagenome | isolation source: seawater | place: Indian Ocean: South | collected 2010 | reverse complement strand
TTAATGGGCGCCGCATATGGATCTGCTGGCGAGAGATGTATGGCACAATCAGTAGCAGTTGCTGTGGGAAACATTGGAGATGAATTAGTTAATCAAATATCAAAAAAAGTTGAGGCACTTAAGGTTGGTCCTGGAATGGATAAAACTTCCGAGATGGGACCTTTGGTAACAAAAGAACATTTAGAAAGAGTTAAAGGATATGTGGATTTAGGATTAAAAGAGGGTGCAAAATTAGTTGTAGATGGTCGAAACATCAAACTTCAAGGTTATGAAAATGGATATTATATTGGAGGATGTTTATTTGACCATGTTAAAAAGGATATGAGAATTTATAAAGAAGAAATTTTTGGACCAGTTTTATCTGTTGTAAGAGTTAAAGACTTTGACGAAGCACTAAAACTAGTTAACGATCACGAGTTTGGCAATGGTGTAAGTATTTTCACTAGAGATGGAGACTCTGGAAGAACGTTTTCGAATAAAGCTAAAATTGGAATGGTCGGTATAAATATACCTATCCCAGTTCCAATGGCTTTTCATAGTTTTGGAGGCTGGAAAAGATCTTTATTTGGTGATCAGCATATGCATGGTCCTGAAGGAGTAAGGTTTTATACAAAACTTAAAACTATAACATCTAGATGGCCATCAGGTTTAAGATCAGATCCAGAATTTATTATGCCTACAATGAAATAATTTAAATATGAAAAAAAAAATTACTTTAATAGGTGCAGGTCAAATTGGAGGAACATTAGCTCATCTTATCGCTTTAAAAGAGCTTGGAGATGTGGTTTTGTTTGATGTAGCAGCAGGGTTAGCTAAAGGAAAAGCTTTAGATATTGCACAATCTTCCCCTGTAAATGGATTTAATATTAATTTAATAGGTACTGACAATTATGAAGATACAAAAAATTCAGATGTAATCATAATCACTGCTGGAGTGCCAAGAAAGCCTGGTATGACGAGAGATGATTTGCTTGAAATAAACCTAAAGATAATTAAACAGGTTGCTGAAGGTATTAAAAAAACATCTCCTAATGCCTTTGTAATTTGTATTACTAATCCATTGGATGTAATTGTAATGGCTTTACAAAAATATTCAGGTTTACCCAAAAATAAAATTGTAGGTATGGCTGGAATATTAGATTCAGCCAGATTTATTTATTTTCTATCTCAAGAATTAAAAGTGCCAGTACAAAAAATTAAATCATTCGTTTTAGGTGGACATGGGGATAGTATGGTTGCAATGCTAGAGTCAACAGAAGTCAATGGAAAAAAGATTAATGATTTAGTAAAAGAGGGCAAACTTAAAAAAGAAAAGCTAGATCAAATTGTTGATAGAACAAAAAAAGGTGGAGCAGAAATTGTGAAGTATTTAGAAAAAGGATCTGCGTTTTACGCTCCAGCTGCCTCTGGAATAGAGATGGCAGAAAGTTATTTAAAAGATCAAAAAAAACAATTGCCCTGTGCAGCATATCTTGATGGACAATATGGAGTAAAAGATTTGTATGTTGGAGTTCCAGTGATTATAGGAAAAAATGGAGTAGAAAAGGTAGTTGAAATAAATTTAAACTCTGAAGAAAAATCTAATTTAGATAAATCAATAAAGGCAGTGCAAGAATTATTTGATGCAGCTCAAAAAATTGATCCAGAACTATAAGAACATTTTTCTAGTATTTGTTCTTGGTATTTTTTCTTTTTTAATAACGTATTACTATGGTTTTAAAGGATTAATGCCATCAGATAATACTGTTTTATACAATGGTGGTTATAAAGTTTTAAATGGCTACATCCCATTCAACGACTATTGGCTTGTAACTGGACCTTTGCTAGATTATTTAAACGCATTTTCCTTTTTTCTTTTTGGTATTTCTTGGAAAAGTTATATTTTTCATTCATCATTTGTAAATTTAATTTTAGCTACCTCAAGTTTTTATTTATTTCAAAGTCTTAAATTATCTTCTTTATACTCATTAGTTTATTCCCTCATGATATCAATTTTATTTTACCCAGTTGTTGGAACACCTTTTGTTGACCACCACTCAACTTTTTTTTTGATTATATCATTTTACATATTTATATTTGTAATTAATTCAGAAAAATATTTATTATTTTCTATTATCCCCTTTCTATTATGCTTGTCATTTTTGTCAAAACAAACGCCTGCTGTATATGGCGTTATTACAATAACTTTTTTAATATTACTTAATTGTTTATTAGAAAAAAAAAGAATAAGGGAAATACTAATTCCTTTCATTATTGGCTCAATCTTTTCATTAATTTTTTTATTTTTATTTTTTGTTTTAACTAAAATAAATTTTCAAAATTTTTTTGAACAATATATTTTATATTCAATGACTATTGGAGAATATAGAATTGGAAATTATAATTTTAATTCGATTGATGTTATTCTTAATTACAAATTTATAAATATATTTAATTTTGTTCTTATCATCATATTAATCAATACTTTCCTTATTGATAAAAAAAATATTAAATCTTTCATCATTCTGGCTTCTTCAATATTGTTATCATTAATATTAATATTTCATCAATTATATACTTCTAATCAAAACTATATTTTTTTTCTCATTCCATTTTTGTGTGCTATTTCACATGTTTTTGTAAAAAAACTTAATACAAAAAAATACTTATTAATCTTTTTAATATCACTTTGTATATTTTCAGTTGCAAAATATCATTTAAGATTTAATGAACAAAGAAAATTTAATGAATTAGAAAAAGTAGACACGAACAAAGCTATTGACGCTGTTAAATTAAGTGAACAATTAAAAGGATTAAAATGGATTACATATTTTTATCCTGACAATCCAGAGAAAGAAATTAGAATTCTATCAAAAGTAATCGACATTTTATCTAACGATAAATCAAAAAAGACTTTAATTACTGACTATCAATTCTTGCCTTCTGTCCTTGGCATTCATGATTATTCTCCAAATCAATGGCATCATGCTTCTGTAAGTTTTCCTGTTAAAGGCCAAAAATATTTTAAAGATTATAAAGATTTTTTTATTTCAAATTTGAAAAAAAATGAAATTGATTTTATTTTTGAAACTAGAACAAAAGAACAAACTATAACAGAACTAATTTTAGATAAGAATTGCTTGTCTAAAGAAAGATTAAGTGAAATGCTTATAAGATTTAAAATTTTAAAAGATTGTAAGGACTTTAGATGAATATATTACGATATATAGCTATTTTTTTTTTCGATTTAATAGATAAATTTTTTCACCAAAAAAAAATCTTAAAAGAATTGAAAAAAAATAACATCACCATCAAAACCTTTATTGATGTTGGCTCTCACCGAGGAACTTATACTGATTTGATCTTGAAAAACTTTGAAAGTAAAAATGTTTTTATGTTTGAACCACAAAAAAAAATTTTTAAAGAAATAAGAAAAAAGTATTTAAAGAAAAAAAATATAAAGATTTTTAATGCAGCAGTTTCTTCAAAAAATAAATTTAGCAAAATTTTCATTAACGAACATGATCTTACTTCTTCCTTGAATGAATTAAATAGTAAAAATATTTATTTAAACTACAAATCAAAAATATTCGGAGGCAGTGTAAATGCCATGATTAAAAAAATTGATAAAATCAAAACAATAAAATTATCAAGTTTGATTGCTAAAAAAGGAATTAAAAGAATTGATCTGTTGAAAATTGATACTGAAGGACATGAACTTGAAGTATTAATTGGTCTCGAAAAATATATTGGTTTAACCAGACACATCTTAATTGAATTTCATAATGATAATGTTTATCTGAAATACAACAGTTCTAAAATACACAAATATTTGATTAAAAATAATTTTATTTTAAAGAAAGTTCTTAAATTTCCTTTTACAACTTGGGAAGATAGAATTTATAGTAATATAATTAATTAGTTTTTAATTAATTTCTTTTTTAATTTTTTCTAAAAATTTTTTGATTAAAATTGCATCATCTTTTTTAAAATATTCATCTTTTTCAATCGCATTTTTCATTTCTAATCTTAATTTGTCTTTAAAATACTCAATTTTTTCTTTATTAAAATTTTCGTAAATTTTTTTTTCGTAATTTGTAATTACGCTTGAAATAGTCAGTTTGAATACAACTATAGCCAATATAGAAATAATCGCTGCTTTATAAATAAATATTCTCATTTTTATTTTTTTTTATAAATCTCATTAACCACAATATTTCCTCTTGTAATACTGTCAATCTTTTTAAAGTTATCTGGTATATGGTATTTTGGAGTATATTTTGGATCAGTTAAAAAGATTTTATTTGAAATTATATAATTACATTTATCAAAACTTTGACCTTTAATTGATATTGAGTCTTTTTCTTTTTGGGGAAGCATTTTTCTACTCATTTCTAAATTCATTAACCCCACGTTACATATGTTTAATAATTTATCTTGTTTAGTCAATTTACGTAGAGCCTGTGTATTAGATAACCCCCAATAATCTATTTCAAATTGATCGTTAGCAATTTTTTCAATTGGATAATTAAAATAAACGTTCTGAAAAGGATGAAATTTAATCAAATTTAAAATATTTGTAAAAAGAACGAGTATACAAAAACCGACCAAAATTGTTTTGGAATTTTTTTTATTTTTAAATACTTTAAATAAAAAATCTAATCCCGCTATAGAAATTAATAATAAACTCGGAAATAAAAAATAAATATGTCTCCAACCAGAATATAATGTAGAATTATTAAGAATTATTAAAAAAATCGGAACAAATACTAGGCTTATATTAAGATAGGAAAAATATTCTTTAGAATTTTTCCATAAACTTAAATTAATATTTTTTGAGGAGATCATAGAAAATCTATTAAAAATTCTTCGTAATAAAAATAAAATTGAAAAAAAAATTAATATTACTACCCCAATGGAATTTGTAATAGTCATCCATACAATTGAATAATGCCAAGGTAGAAAATAACTATGATGATATTCTCCTAAATAGTAAACATTTGCTGCCCAACTGTAGTTTGTCATTGTTGATAAAGAGTACATAAAATTTTCTATTGGATTTGCCCAAAGGAATGGCCACAAAAAATAAGTAATAATGAAATAAAATAAAATGATCTTTAAAAATAAATCTATGCTAACTCTATTTTTTTTCTTTTCAATTATCTCAATTATCATGAATAAGACAAGTATCAAGAAAAAGTAAAACCCCACTACCCTTACAGATGTTAAGAGAGACAAAGATAATGCACTTAAAAATAGATATTTATTACATTTACTTTTTAAAAATTTAAATGAATAATAAATGGCAATAATAAAGAATGATAAAAAAATTATGTCTTTACTATTATAGAAACTATCAGCAAAAATTCTAGGTGATGTATAAAGAATTAGACTACCCCATATCGATAAAAAAATGTTATTGAAATTTTCATAAATTAATTTTGCGAAATAAATTACACCAACTATGAAAAATAAATTTGTTAAAAAATGTCTAAAATAAAAAATATTTTGATAATTAGTAATAGAAAAAATCTTTTCCAAGAATAGCGAAAAAACTTCAAATAAAACTCCATATGATCTAAATTCATAATTTTCTAAATCAGGGGAGTCGATCTCTATTGGAAAATTGAAGTCAAAATAATTATTAAAAATGTTAAGAATATAATTATATGTAACAATCCCATGAAATCGAGTGCTCTCTTCATCAATTGAGATACCGTAATCTTTAAATAATAAAAGAGAAATACCAAGTAAAAGAAAAAACAAAAAAAATAAATAATATTCAATTTTCTTTTTTAAGAACATACCTTATATATAACAATCTTATTATTTAATAAAAATGAAAAAAAAAAATATTAATCCAGATTTATTAATTATTGGTGCGGGCCCAGTAGGTTGTGTTATAGCAGAACGTGCAGCAAGGATAAAAAAATGGAGCTCTTTAATCATTGAAAAAAGAAATCATATTGCTGGTAATTGTTATGACAAATTAAATTCAAAAGGTGTTCTGGTACACATGTATGGACCCCATTACATGCGTTTTAAGAAAAAAAGAATATTCAAATATGTAAGTAAATTTACTAAATGGATAAATGGAAATTACATAGTAAAATCTTATGTAGATGGAAAACTTTATCCTATACCAATAAATTTAACAACATTAGAAAAATTTTTTAAAATAAAATTTAAATCAAAAAAAAGTGCAATAAATTTCATTAAAAAAAAGAAAATGAAGATAAAAAAAATTAAAAATTCAGAAGAATTTATTCTTTCAAAACTTGGAAAAGAAATTTATGAAAAATTTTATAAAAATTATACTTTAAAGCAATGGGGTATACATCCAAGAAATTTAGACAAGAGCATTGTTGGTAGATTACCTATAAGGTTTAATAGAAATCCCTATTATGTAAATCAAAAAATTAGAGTAATGCCAAAACATGGATATACTCAATTATTTCAGAATATGTTAAATGATAAAAAAATTAATTTAAGATTAAATACAGATTTCAACAAAATAAAAAATAAAATAAAACCCAACTTTGCTACAATTTATACTGGCCCACCAGATTTTTATTTTAATTTTAAATATGGCAAATTAGATTGGAGATCATTAAAATTTAATTTTAAAACACAACGAAAAAAAAAGTTACAAGAATGTGTACAAATTAATTATCCCAATGATTATAAATATACTAGAAAAGTTGAAATTAAACATGTTACAAAGCAAAAAACAAAATATTCAACTTTATGTTTTGAATACCCACAATCAAAAGGAGATCCATACTATCCAATTAATAATGATAGAAATAAAAATATTTTTAAGAAATATCAAAAATTAATAAAATTGGCTGAGAAAAAAAACGTTTTCTTTGAAGGGAGACTTGCTCAATATAAGTATTTAAATATGGATGAAGTAATTGAAAGAGCTTTAAATTTATTTAATAGAATAAAAAGAAAATATAGTTAATGAACAGTTTGGCAATAATTATACCAGTTTATAATGAAGAAGGAAATATCGCTAAACTTTTAGAAGAATGGACAAAAATTGTTCCAAAATATTATAAAAAAAAATATAAATTTTTTGTAATTAATGATGGCTCAACGGATAATACTCATAATGAAATTATAAAAATCAAGAATAAATCAATTTATTATGTGAAACAAAAAAATATTGGACACGGAAATTCTTGTCTAAAAGGATACAAATTAGCAATTAAAAATAAATTTGATTTAATTTTACAAATTGATAGCGACAATCAATGTGATCCTAAATATTTTAAAAAATTTATCAAATCAATCAAGAAACATGATGTTGTATTTGGATATAGAAACAAAAGAGACGATGGATATATCAGAAAAATTTTTTCTCTCATACTTTCTTTATTTATTTTTTTTAGAACTTTTACTTTCGTTAAAGACTCCAATGTACCTTATAGAATTATAAAAAAAAAAGTTTTAAAAAAAGTTGTTAATGATATTCCAAGTAAAGTAATGCTTAAAAATGTATATTTAAGCTATTTAATTCAAAGAAAATTTAAAATAGAATGGATTAATATACGTTTTAGAAAGAGAGTCTTTGGAAAAACCAATTACAATTTTGTAAAGATGATAATTATGACACTAAATTTATTAATAAACATAAAATGAAAAATATAATTGTTGTTACTGGTGGAGCTGGATTTATTGGATCCAATCTTATAAATTATTTAGTAAAGAAAACAAAATATAAGATTATTTCAATTGATAACTATTCTACGGGTAGAAAAAAAAATCATATTAAAGATAAAAGGGTAAAATATATTAAAGCAGAAAATTCTGATATTTCAAAAGTTTTAAAAAATTTTAATAAAAAAATTTCTACCGTTTTTCATTTTGGTGAATTTTCTAGAATTTATATGAGTTTTAAATTGTTAGATAAATGTTACAACTCAAATATGATTGGTACTTTTAATGTTGTCAAATTTTGTTACGAAAATAATATTAGAATAATTTATTCAGCTTCTTCAAGTAAATTTGGAAATGATGGAAAAGATGAACACCTTTCTCCTTATTCATGGTCTAAATCTAAAAATATTGAATTTATAAAAAATTTTAGTAAATGGTATAATTTAAAATACGAGATATTATATTTTTATAATGTTTATGGTCCAAATCATATTAGAAACTCAAGTATGGCTGCGGTGATTGGAATATTTGAGTCCCAATATAAATCTAAAAAAAAATTAACTGTGGTAAAACCTGGCACGCAAAGAAGAGATTTTACTCATGTCGATGACATTGTGAGAGGCTGTTATTTAGCACTAAAGAAAGGTAAAAATACAGAATATTTACTAGGCACTAAAAAGACTTATAGTGTGATTCAAATTGCTAAAATGTTTAAATCAAAAATAAAATTTATATCAAAAAGACCTGGGGAAAGATTAGGATCAATAAATAAAGACAACAAAGCCTATTCTCATTTAAACTACAAAGCAAAAATTGATATTAAAGATTATATTAAAAATTTTGTTATAACAAATCCAAAAAAATAATGAACATTCACGAGTATCAGGCAAAAGAAATTTTAAAAGAATTTGGTGCACCGGTTTCTAATGGTGTGGTTATATTATCGTTAAATGAAATTAAAAAAGAGATTGTCAAACTTAAAAGTAAAGAGTTTGTTTTAAAAGCTCAAATCCATGCAGGTGGTAGAGGTAAAGCTGGTGGCGTAAAACTTATTAAAAATATTTTAGATTTAGAAAATGAAGCTAGAAAAATGATGGGTAAAACACTTATTACACATCAAACAGGACCTGAAGGAAAAGAGGTAAAAAGACTTTATATTGAGGAAGCTTCAGATATTTCTAAAGAATATTATTTATCTTGTTTAGTAGATAGAGCCTCATCAAAGATAGCTTTTATAAGTAGCACTGAAGGAGGTATGGATATAGAAAAAGTTGCATTAGAGAGCCCAGAGAAAATAATTACAAATAAAATTGAATTGAAAGACGAAGGCCCTAGTGATGATGAAATTGATAAAATTATTTCTATATTTAAATTTAATACCCAACAAAAGGTTACAGCATCAAATTTAGTAAAATCATTATATAAAATTCTAATTCAGAAAGATGCAAATTTAATAGAGATAAATCCTTTAATTGTAACAAAAACAGATAAAATAGTTTGTTTAGATGCGAAAATGAACTTTGATGATAATGCAATATTTCGAAGACCTGAAATACTTAAATTAAGAGATTTAAATGAGGAAAATGAAGCTGAAATTGAAACTAGCAAACATGATTTAGCTTATATTAAGCTCAATGGTTCTATAGGATGCATGGTAAATGGGGCAGGATTAGCAATGGCCACTATGGATATAATTAAACTTTACGGAAAAGAACCAGCCAATTTTTTAGACGTGGGTGGTGGCGCCTCAAAAGAAAAAGTTGCTGCAGCCTTTCAATTAATTTTGTCAGATAAAAATGTTAAAGGAATTTTGATAAATATTTTTGGTGGAATTATGAGATGTGATGTTCTTGCTCAAGGTGTTGTTGATGCAGCAAAAAAAATTAATTTATCAGTACCACTAGTTGTTAGATTAGCCGGAACTAATTACAAAGAAGGTAAAGAAATTTTAGATAAATCAGATCTAAAAATATTGTCTGCTTCAGATTTGAATGATGCAGCAAAAAAAATTGTTGATGCAATAAAATAAAATATGTCTGTTCTTATAAACAAAAAAACAAGAGTAATTTGCCAAGGTTTTACTGGTACGCATGGAACATTTCATTCGGAACAAGCTTTAAAATATGGAACTCAATTAGTTGGAGGAGTAACTCCAAAAAAAGGTGGACAAACACATTTAGGTCTTCCAGTTTTTAATACTGTTCAAGAAGCTAAAGACAAGACCTCTGCAGATGCAACAATGATTTATGTTCCTCCTAAATTTGCAGGTGCTGCAATTATAGAGTCTATAGAGGCAAAAATTGAATTAATAGTTTGCATTACAGAGGGAATACCAGTTTTAGATATGCTTGAAGTTAAAAAAATTTTGAGTAAAAGTAAATCAAGATTGATCGGACCAAACTGCCCTGGAATTATTACCCCAAACGAATGTAAAATAGGAATTATGCCAGGAAACATTCATAAAAAAGGAACAGTTGGTATTGTATCTAGATCAGGGACTTTAACTTACGAAGCCGTTGCACAAACATCAGTAAGTGGAATGGGACAATCTACGTGTATTGGCATTGGAGGCGATCCAATTAATGGAACTAACTTCATAGACTGTTTAGAGCTTTTTTTAAGAGATGATGAAACTAAATCAATAGTGATGATAGGTGAAATCGGTGGTTCTGCTGAAGAGGAAGCAGCAGAATTTTTAAAAAAGGAAAAAGTCACAAAGCCAATGGTTGGATTTATTGCTGGTCTGACAGCGCCCCCGGGAAGACGAATGGGACACGCAGGTGCAATAATATCAGGAGGAAAAGGAGGGGCTGAAGACAAAATAGAAGTTATGAAATCAGCAGGTATTACTATTTCGAAATCACCAGCTGATATTGGCAAAACACTTTTGCAAAAACTTAATGGTTAAAATATAATAATATGTGTTAAAATAAGTTCTAAATGTCATCATCAAAAAACAATACTACTTATAAAAAAACCTCATTTTTAGCAGGCAACAATTCAGAGTTTATTAATGAATTTTATGCTGACTATATTTCAGACCCTCAATCATTGCCCGAAAGCTGGAGAAAATTTTTTGAAGGTTTAAGTGATGAGCAAAAATTAATTTATAATGATTTAAAAGGACCTAGTTGGTCACCAGAAAGAAAAACAAAAAAAATTAATTTAAGCCAACTTGAGGAAAAACGAAAATTAATAAAATCAGAAGAAAAAGATGTAAATTTTGTCTCAGTTAAACAAGCAACTCAAGACTCAGTAAGAGCAATAATGTTAGTAAGAGCTTATAGAATTAGAGGACACCTTATTGCTTCATTAGATCCTTTGTCACTTTTGAAAAAAGAAGAACACCCTGAACTAAAGCCAGAAACATATGGGTTTACAAAAAAAGATTATAATAGAAAAATATTTTTGGATGGTGTCCTTGGCTTGCAACATGCAGACCTAGGTCAAATATTAAAAATCTTAAAAAAAACTTATTGTTCAAAAATTGGTTACGAATTTATGCATATGGGAGATCCCGATGAAAAAAATTGGATAAGAAATAGAATAGAAGGACCTGAAAAAGGCATAAAGTTCACTGAAAATGGAAAAAAAGCAATTTTAAATAAGATGGTGGAAGCAGAGGGTTTTGAAAAATATTTAGCAATAAAATTTGTAGGAACAAAAAGATTTGGTTTAGACGGAGGGGAGTCCCTAATACCAGCTTTAGAGCAAATAATAAAGCGTGGTGGAAATTTAGGAGCAAAAGAAATTAAAATAGGTATGCCGCACAGAGGAAGACTTAATGTTTTAGCAAATGTGATGGGAAAACCTTATAAAGCAATATTCAGTGAATTTTTTGGAAAAAGTTCATTTAAGGAAATAGGAGGAGATGTAAAATATCATTTAGGAGCATCTTCGAACAGAGAATTTGACGGAAATTCTGTTCATATCAGTTTAACTGACAACCCATCACACCTCGAAGCAGTTAACCCAGTAGTGTTAGGACAGGTAAGAGCTAAACAATTTTTTCATAAAGATACAAAAAGAAAAAAAGTTATTCCTGTGCTTATGCACGGGGACGCAGCCTTTGCAGGACAAGGAATAGTCGCTGAATGTTTTGCTATGTCAGGATTACCGGGCCATAATATTGGGGGAACAATCCATATAATAGTTAATAATCAAATTGGTTTTACAACAGCTCCTAGATTTGCCAGATCATCACCCTATCCTTCAGATGTTGCTAAAATTGCGCAAGCACCTATTTTTCATGTAAATGGGGATGACCCTGAAGCGGTAGTACATTGTGCAAAAATTGCTACAGAGTATAGACAGAAATTCAATCGTGATGTGGTTATAGACATAGTTTGTTACAGAAGATTTGGTCATAATGAAGGTGATGAACCGTCATTCACTCAACCGATTATGTATAGGAAAATAAAAACCCATCCAACTACACTAAAAATTTATGGAGAAAAATTAACTAGTGAGGGATTATTTTCATCTAAAGAAATAGAAAATCAAAAAGAAAACTTTAAAAATCTTTTAGAGAAAGAATTAGAATTATCAAAAACATATAAATCAGAGTTAAAATGGTTTGAGGGAGCCTGGTCAAGATTTAAACCAGGGTTAGGTAAAGACAAAAGGGGAGTAAGTGGAGTAAAAAAAGAAAAAATAATAAAAATTGGAAAAAAATTATCTAGATTACCTAATAATTTTAACGTGCATAAAACTTTGAAAAAAATCTTCGATTTAAAATACCAAATGTTTGAAAAAAATAGGCGAATAGATTGGTCGACAGCAGAAAGCCTTGCTTTTGGCACATTGTTAACCGAAGGATTTTCTGTAAGATTGTCAGGTCAAGACTCTGGGAGAGGAACATTTAGTCAGAGACACGGTGTCTTGAGAAATCAAGATAATCACGAAAGATATATACCTTTAAACAATATTGAAAACTCTCAAAAAAAATTTGAAATCATTGACAGTTTATTATCTGAATTAGCAGTATTAGGTTTTGAATTTGGATATTCTTTATCTGAACCAGAAACTTTAGTTTTATGGGAAGCTCAATTTGGCGACTTTGCAAATGGTGCGCAAATTATAATAGATCAGTTTATAACATCCGGTGAGTCTAAATGGGGTAGAGCAAGTGGAATAGTTTTATTATTACCTCACGGTTATGAAGGACAAGGTCCAGAACATTCATCAGCTAGATTAGAAAGATTTTTACAACTTTGTGCTGGAGAAAATATTCAAGTAGTGAATTGCACAACTCCTTCAAATTATTTTCATGCTTTAAGAAGACAGATGCACAGAGATTTTAGAAAGCCGTTAGTAGTGATGACACCAAAATCATTATTAAGACATAAGAGATGTCAATCTCCTATAGATGAATTTACAATAAAAAACACATTTCATCGTATTTTAAACGATGATGCATATTCTAAAGAAAATAATCTCATAAAACTTAAAAAAAACAACGAAATAAAAAAAGTTGTCATGTGTTCTGGAAAAATTTATTACGATCTTATTGAGGCGAGGGAAAAAGTAAAAAATGATGGAGTTGTTTTTGTGCGCATCGAACAACTATATCCTTTCCCAGCAAAAACTCTTGCAAACCTTTTAAAGAAATATGAAAAAGCTGAATTTATATGGTGCCAAGAAGAACCAAAAAATATGGGGGCGTGGAATACTGTGAGAAACTATATAGATAGAACGTTAGAAATAATATACTTTACCAAAGATAAGGTAAAATATGTAGGCAGAAAAGCTTCATCTTCAACTGCGACTGGAAATCTAAATAAACATCTTGCACAACAAAAAGAAATATTAGAAAAGGTAGT
>MDTA01225877.1_pt1 | contig 13467 bp, 13 predicted proteins | sample 811151 | NCBI WGS metagenome assembly MDTA01 (sample SAMN05326648, study PRJNA326480) | marine metagenome | isolation source: seawater | place: Indian Ocean: South | collected 2010 | reverse complement strand
GGAGAAACCATACATGTTAATGGCGGAATGTATATGGCTTGACAATTCTAATTATTAATCTATTAAGAATTAATACAAAGAAAGGATTTCATGTCAGACGATATTAAAAGTAAAATTAAGAAAATAGTTGCAGATCACTTAGGTATTGATGAAGAAAAAGTAACCGAAGAAGCAAGTTTTATAGATGATTTAGGCGCAGACAGTCTAGATACGGTTGAATTGGTTATGGCTTTTGAAGAGGAGTTTGGATCTGAAATCTCAGACAGTGAAGCTGAAAAAATTTTGACTGTGGGAGATGCAATAAAATTTATTGAGAGTAAAACTAGTTAATACACTTTTTCAAGATGGCTAATGACAAGAATATCATGGTTATTCTTTCATCTCCATCTGGAGTTGGCAAGACAACGCTCACAAAAAAAATTCAACAAAAATATCATTCTTTTAAAATCTCAGTTTCACATACTACTAGACCACCCAGATCAAATGAAGTTGATGGTATAGATTATCACTTTGTTACGAACGAAAAATTTGAAAAATTAATAAAGGAAAATAAGTTTTATGAGTACGCAAAAATCTTCGGTAATTATTATGGAACATTAAAGCAAGAGGTTGACAATATATTCAAGACAAATGATATTATATTTGACATTGATTGGCAGGGTACAAAACAATTATCTAAATTTGATAAATTAAACTTGATAAAAATTTACTTGATTACGGAAAATAAAGAAGAATTAAAAAAAAGACTTATTTCAAGAAATCAAAATACAGAAGAAGAGATCGATAAGAGATTTAAATCTTTTGATGAAGATATTAAACATTGGAGCGACTATGACTTTATTATTATTAATAAGAATTTAGAGGTTTGTTTTAAGCAAATTGAAAATATAATTCATTCTCAAAAATCAACAAAAATTACCTACTCTCAAATAGTTCAGTAATTTTATAGTAAACTTCTGGTTTAATATCCGATGGTCTCGACTTAAGATCTATATTTCCCAATTTTTTTATTTCATTCACAGAAAGAATTCTACTTATATTTTTATTTATCATTTTTCTTTTATTCGAGAACATTAAATTTGTTATTTTTTCAAGATTATTTAGATTATTTATTATGTGCCCTGTATTTTCTTTTGGCTTAAAATGAATAACTTGAGAAACTACTTTTGGTTTAGGGATAAAACAATTTTTGGATACAAGAAATTTACTTTTATATTTCAACCTAAAATTGGCGATAATTGATAATCTTCCGTAATCCGAGCTGTGAAATTTACCTAAAATTTTTTCAGCTAGCTCCTTTTGAAACATAAAAATAATATCAGTGAATTTTGGAGGCCATTTTTTGAATTTAAGTATTTTTATAAGAATTTGATATGAAATATTATAAGGTAAGTTACCAAATATTATTGAATTTTTTTTATCAATTTTTTCTAAATCAAATTTTAAAATATCATCATTGTATACTTTTACGCTCTCATTCTTAAAATTGTTTCTAAGCTTATTTGCTAAATTATTATCTTTTTCAATTACTGATATTGACTTGGGATTATTCTTCAAAATTTCCTCTGTTAGAGCTCCGCTACCTGGACCTATTTCCAATATATCGCGGTTTTTAACATTTACTAAATTAACGATCTTTTTAATTATATTTTTATCAATCAAGAAATTTTGTCCAAGAGATTTTTTTGCAAATTTCATTTTCCAAATTTATTTACAAATTCGATACACTCTGTCAAACTTTTACAGTTGCCTTTATTTTTCCCAATTAAATTGGTTGCAGTTCCGTGGTCCGGAGAAACTCTTAAATATTTTAATCCTAAAGTAATATTTACAGCATTAAATTTAAAAATTGTTTTAAAGGGAGTTATTATTTGATCATGATACATACCAACAAGAACATCGAATTTTTGATAATCTTTAATAAATAAAGTGTCAGCTACTAAAGGACCCTTAACACTTATTTTTAATTTTTTTAATATGGTAATTGCAGGAATAATTATCCTTTTCTCTTCAGAGTTTTTTCTCATTTCAGCATTGTGAGGATTGAGTCCTAAAATACCTATTTTGGGTTTCTTATTAAATTTTTTCTTAAACCATAAATCAATCGTTTTGATTTTAATTACAATAATCTTAGTATTTATTTTTTTTGAAACATCTTTTAAGTCCAAATGGGTAGTGAGAGGGGATACAGATATTTTTTTATTTCTTAAAAACATAACTTCAGAGTTTTTCTTTACTTTACATTTCTCTGCCAGAAACTCTGTAACTCCAATTTTTTTTCTTCCTAAAAGATTTTTATTAATTGGACAATTGATTAAACCCATGACTTTATTATTTAAGGATAGACGATGTGCTAAGTTAAGAGAATTTCTAACGAAGCTTGAGGCATACTTTTTATTTACTTTAAATGGTTGCTTAAATTTTAGATTAACATCCAGTATCTTGATATCATTTAGGTATGATTTTTCACTTATGTTATTAACTTTTTGTAACTTAATCTTGTAATTTAGTTTACTAAACTGTTTTTTTAAAAGATTATAATTTGAAATAAAATAAATTTTTTTTTTTATATTTGTCTTAATTTTTTTCCAACTTTTATAAATTATTTCTGAATTAATACTATTGGGATCACCACTAAAAACTAAAATCTTATTTTTCATTTATTATACTCTATCAAACTTGTATTTCTTAGTTTTGATAAGTGGCTCTTCGAGTAAAGTGCAAACATATCATTTTTTTTTCTATCAATTAAATTTTTCTTTAATTCGACCGAGTTAATTTTATTTGATCTTGAAACTTTTTTATCATTTAATTTTAAAAATAAAACACTTTGTGACCTTTTTATAGGTTTACTAACCTCATTTAAATTCATATTTTTTATAACTTCATATATTTGTTTTGACAAAGATTTTCCATTAATCCATCCTATATCTCCATTATTTACAGCCGAACTAGATGAACTGAATTTTAGAGCTGCATTTTCAAAACCAATAAGATTAATTTGTTTTTGTACATTCGATATTTTACCTTCATCACTATCATCACCATTTAATAAAATTTCAATTTCTGATATTTTAAATTCCTGTATTTCAGACTCCTTTTGAACAATATCTTCAAGCTCTTTATTTATACTTTTTTCATCAATTTGTATTTTATTAACATAAATCTTATAAATTAATTGTTGCCATTTAAATTGAGTTTCAACCTCATCAACAAATAATTTAAAATCAATATTATTTCTTTTGAATGTATCTTTTAATTTATTAATATTATTTCCAGAAATTGAATTAAGATAATTATTTATTTGAGAACTATCATTCTTTAAATTAAATTTTGATAATTCTATTTTTTTTAACTTATATTGTATTAGAAATTCTAGAGCCTGCTTTTTAAAATTATCGATATTTTGTTGATTAATTTCCTGATTGGACAAAATTAATGTACTCAAAATTTTATTTTTGACTTCAAAATTGGTTATAATTTCATTTTCTACTTTTAAAATTATTTTATTTTCGATAGCCGCAAAAACTTCATTATAGAAACAATTAAAAATAAAAAATAATATAACTATTCTCATTTTCATTGACTGAAGGATGGAGTATTTAAACTTCCAAAAGGTGTTAGAGTTATTTTAAACATTAGTGAATTTTCCGGTTCTATTTCTGAATCATTATAAAATTCTCTTCTATAAACCAAACCAGCTCTTAGACAATCATTTATATATTCATAACTTAAATTATAAAATTCTGAGGAATCTGTAATAAGATTTCTTTTCGTCTCAAATGAAATAAGACTATTATCAATATTTTCATATTTTATCTTTGTTTGAAAATAATCTTGATTTCCCAGGTGTTTATTTTCCTGCAAGTAGTTAAAATCAAAATTTACATTACCGTACTGTAAATTTGTACCTATCTCATTATAGTTAAAATCATTGTAATTTTGATCTAAATTAAATTTGTAATTTATGCTGAAGTTTTTATTTAGTTGAAGATTTGCTTTTCCGGTCAAGTCAGATAACTTTTCATCCATACTAGTTTTACTATGCATTTTTTTATTTTCTTTTTCACTAATTACTTGTGCTAAGGAGAAATCTAATTTCTTATCATTACCCTTTATTTTGTAGTCAAAACCTACTGTACTTGTAGACCCAGTCTCGTAATTATTTAGATTTTCTAATCTATTTAAACTGAAAGCATTAATCGGGTCTAACCTAAAACCTTGTTCTTCTTTTCGCATAGTACCAGGCGAATATCTAAATAAAAACTTTGGTGTAAAAAAGTGTTTTGACAATCCACTTTTCTTCACTAAATTTAATTCTGATGAAAAACCTATTGCTCCAAAAACTTCGCTAGTAGTATCATCTTTATAAGGTTCAACGTTTTTTGCTTCATAATTTATATTTCTTAAATTAGCTAAAAAATTATTTTTTAAACCAGAACGAAAAAAAATATTTTTTGAACTCCAATCCAAATCATTCACAAAAAAATTAGTCAGTTTATTCGTGTCATAATTATGAACTTTTAGGTTAGATTGTAAATCAAGAAAACCAAGTTTTTCATCGCTGATTAAATTTTTATCTAAAGTAACTTCTGGTAAAATATACTCATATTTATCATCATAAGTATCTTTAATAGTTTCATAGATGCTTGCATTTAAACCTAGAAAAACATCATCTTTCTCATGTGTAAAGTTAATTGAACTTTCCAAGGTGTCTTGATTATAATCCACTAAATTAGAATTTATTTTATAAAGTTTTAAATATTTATCATTTGAAACATCTTGAATTGAAACACTCAAATTATTATCGGAATTGTTTTTGCCTTTAAAGTTTTTATCAAATTTTGAAAAAAAATGAGATTTGTCCCCACCTTTTTTAGTTGACGAAGTTTTTTTGTAACCTTTTGTAAAACCAAAATCAGCCATAAAATTAGAATTTTTAAAAGCTTGATGATACTCTCCCATAAATAAAGGATTTTCCGATACAAACATCCTATTAGTCAAAGTAAAATTTTTATCATCATCTACTGCAAAAAAATACGGAATAGACATTCCAAATCCTAAATTTTTTGTAGTCGAGAAAGAGGGTGGTAAAAAACCTGATCTTCTCTCTACAGATGGATCAGGATGAGAGAGTTTTGGAATATAAAAAATAGGTATATCGTAAACTTTTACCAGTGCATTATCGTAATAAATTGTTTTTTTTTTATTATCATGTAACATTTTACTCGCTTGAATAGTCCAAGGCGGGCATTTATCATTCTTTCTATAATTGCATAGTGTAAAAATACTTTTTTTAAATAAATTTTGATTTTTTTTAATTTCAATAGCATTAGCAAAAACACGAGGCTTATTTTCTTCATTTATTTTAAATTGCTCATTATTTAAAAAAGCTTTAATGTCAGTTCCAATAACTTCTCTTTTTTTTGTATCAATATATAGCTGTGAAAATTCGTAAGAATTATTTTTAATATCCTCAATTTTAATATATCCAATAGATTTAAAAATATTAGATTGAGTTAAATATTCAAAATTTTCCAAGTAGATTTTGTTCTTTTCTTTATCAGTTATTACTGCGTTTTTCTCAGATAATATAAAACCTTTACCATTATCAAAAAAAATATCTTCTCCTTCAATAATATATTTTTCAGTTGTTGTGATAGTCGTTGGTCCCACACTTTTAAAGATTTTTTTATTTTCATCGTATTCAGCAATTTTTGTCTCTATTTTATTTTGTTGATTGTCCGTAGCTTCTATATTTCCTCTTAATTTAATTAAACCATTTAGCTTATTATATTCTGCAAAATCACTTTTAATGACACCTTCATTTTGTGTTTTAATGACTACGTCATTTTGAAAAACTGAAATCTCTTTATTTTTATCTAAAGTGATATTTTTTGATTGAATAGAAATACTCTCAGCAAATCCATTTTTAATCAAAAATAAAAAAAATATTATATTTATTAGAACATTATTTCTCATTAATTTGTAAAACTCCTATAAAAGTGAAAAAACTCAAGGCTATCACTGGAGCCCAAACAGCAAGAACTAATGGGATTCTATCAGTTTGTCCTAAAGCAAGTGATAAATCTTTAAAGTAAAATATCAATACTGTTATTAATAAACCAATTATAATAAACTTAAAATTATCTGACCTTTTAAGCGTATTAAGAGTGAGAGTAGAAGCAAGTGCTGTCATTAAAAATAAAAAAAAAGGTAAAGAAAGCATCGAGTGCAAGCTTTGATTTAAAAAGATTTTATTATAACCATTATTTATTAGTTGCTTATAGTTTATTATTAAGTCTAAAAATGACATTGTGTCGAAATTTTTAAATAAACTATTTATTTTTTCATGATTATAAATTGACTCAACATTATATATTTTAATTTTTTTTTCTTGGAGCAAACCATTTTTAGGTTTAAATATCGATACATTTTTTAATACCCACTTATTTTCACTTATATCGACTTCTTCTGAGGCAATTTTTTCGATCAAATTTGAATTTTCATCTAAGTGAAAAATTGTTACATCAATTAAGTTAAATCCTTTAGGTTTTGCGGCTGATATAATTCTCTGTTTATTATTTAAGTTTTCTTTAATCCAAAGACCATTTTTATTGAAAGTAACAAGGTGGTCTATATCACGAGAATAATTTGATTTTGTTTTTTCATAATATTTTGACATAGAGGAAGTTATTGGATTTACAATAATTAATATTAACCATCCTAAGATAAAAGACGTAAACGCTAAAATAAAAAAAATTTTTAAATTGGAATATCCAAATACTTTTAAAGTAACTAAATCTCTATTATTTCTTATTCTTAATAAAAACCACATACTTGATAAGAAAATAATAAAAGGTAAAAATTTTATAATCATACTTGGTATAAAAATACTAGTAAGTACAAGTGGAGTTAAAATACCTACATTAATATTTTTAAAAAATTCAATTTCCTCGAATAAATTTAATATCATTCCAAAACAATAAAAAATTAATATAAAAATAAAAAATGTTTTTAAAAAATTTTTCAATAAATAATTTAAAATTATACTATTCATTTACTCTGCTTTCCCTTGAAAAATTAAAAATTAATAAAAAATAAAAAATTATTAATAAAAAGAATGGAACTATGATAAATATCACTAGTATAATATTATTGATACCTGTGTATCTGACAGCTAGCTCAGTAAACAAAAGCAATGCAAATCCATAAATGAAAATAAATGATTTATGAAAAAATAAACGATTTGATTTAATTAGTAATAATGCGCATATAAAAGATAAAACTGGGATATAAAAAGGAATAATTATTCTTCTATTTAAAGTTGGTAGAATTTCTTTTTTAAAACCTTCATTACAAAATTCTTTATTCTTTACATCTTTAGTTAAACAACCTAATAATCTAATAGTTGAAGTCTCCTGTATTTTTGGATTTTTGATTGTAGTAGTGCTGAGATTACTCAAATCAATATTCAATTGTTCAAATTTAATAATCTCATTTTCAGAATTTTTTCTCGATGAAATAATTTGACCATTAAATAAATATAATTTTTTTCTCTCTATTAATCCATTTTCTGCTATTATTGTAGTCTCGTTTGTATCAGATGAGTTTGACGATAAATTTCGCAAATTATTTCCTTTGTCGTTTAGAAAAATATTTTTAAGTTCATTGTTTATTTTTTTTTCAACAATAAAAGTAAATCCTTTAAAAGAATCACTAAATTGTTGTGTTCTAATGGTAGGTAAAAAAGAATTAAAGTTGTCGTTACTTAATAATTGTCTAGATTTATTAAGAGCTAATGGTGTTAAAAATGTTGAAAAAGTTAAATAGAAAATTAAAACTGCCAGTGAAACTAAAAAAAATAGATTTACCACTTTTATCTTTTTTACTCCTGAGGTCCATAAAATAACAAATTCACTATCCTGAATGTGTTTTAATACAAAAAGTGTAAGAGATAAAAGAAAGGACAGTGGTATGAACTTTGGAGCGATTCCAAATAAATTTAATAAAGAATATTTAAAATATGTTGATACAGGATATCCATTTTCTACAATTAAATCCAAAAAACTGACCGCTCTTGCAGTTAATGCAATCAAAGACAAACCAAATAAAACCATTAAAAACGTTTTAAATATTTCTTTAAAAAAGTTTTGATAAATTTTGTTTTGAACCATTTGTTTATTTTGTATATAATTAATTCATCCGATAGATAAATTCAACTTAAGAGTGAACAGTGCTAAAATTACCATTGAATTATGATATATTTGGACTTATATACCATTCAGTTTTGTCAAATCATTGAAAAATTATGTCTGTAAAAATAAATTATTCTACTAGAATCAATAAAACTCTCTCAAATAATTCTGTGATGTTTGTTGATGAAAAGTTTAGTTTAAAAAATATACAAAAATTTATTTCTAAAGATGAGTTTTCTTATATTAACGATTTATTAAAGATTAGTGACTTAAAAAAAAATATAATTATATTTGAGATAAGTTCTAAAAAAAAAATAATTCTAATTTCTATCAAGAAAGATTTTACTATTTCTAATATTGAAAATCTAGGAGCTGAGTTTTATAATAAAGTTAATTATGGAAAAAATTGTGAGTATTTTTTAAACTCAGACAGTATTAATAGCAATCACAAAAATTTTTTAGGATATTTTCTTCATGGCCTTAAATTAAAATCCTATAAATTTAATAAATACAAATCAAAAAAAGACGCGAGACTTATTTCTATTTATATTTCAGGAAAAAAAAATATACCAAGTGCTCAAAATCAAAAAGAGTTTAATGCGTTAGAGCAAGGAACATTTTATGCTAGAGATTTAGTATCAGAGCCAGGAAATATCTTACATCCAGATGAATACGCTAAAAGAATTAATTTTCTTAAAAAAGATGGATTAAAAGTTACAATCTATGATGAAAAAAAACTGAAAAAACTTGGAATGAATGCTCTTCTAGGTGTTGGACAAGGAAGCATAAGAGGATCTTATCTTGCAATTATGGAGTGGAGGGGATTAAAAAATAATTCTAGGCCATTAGCTTTTGTTGGAAAGGGTGTTTGTTTTGATACTGGTGGCTATTCATTAAAACCTGCAAAATTTATGGAGGATATGACCTATGATATGGCTGGATCAGCTGCTGTAGTTGGTTTAATGAAAAATTTAGCATTAAGAAAAGCTAAAGTAAATGCTGTTGGTGTAGTAGGTTTAGTAGAAAATATGGTAAGTGGCAATGCTCAAAGACCAGGGGATATTGTAAAATCCTATAGCGGAAAATCAATAGAAGTTTTGAATACTGATGCAGAAGGAAGATTAGTTCTAGCAGATGCTTTAACTTTTACTGAGAAGAAATATAAACCTAAATTTATAGTAGATTTAGCAACTTTAACTGGAGCAATTATTGTTTCATTAGGTTCGGAATATGCTGGTCTTTTTTCAAACGATGATAAATTATCCAAACAAATTTCAAATGCAGGTGAAAAAGTTGATGAGAAAGTTTGGAGAATGCCTCTCCACAAAAATTATGATAAATTGATGAATTCAAAAAATGCTGATATGCAAAATATAAATTACGTTGGTGGAGCCGGGTCAACAACAGCTGCTCAATTTTTACAAAGATTCATTTTAAATAAAACTCCATGGGCACATTTAGATATAGCAGGAATGGCCTTTTCAAAATATGGAGGGGCATTGAATTCGGGTGGAGCAACAGGATTTGGTGTTAGATTGTTAAATGAATTAATACAGAAAAATTATGAGTAATAAAGAACAAACATTATCAATTATAAAACCAGACGCAGTTGAGAGAAATTTGATTGAAAAGATAAAAGATATATTTACAGAAAATGGTCTACAAATAAAAGAAAGTAAAAAAATTCATGTCACAAAAGATGAAGCTGCAGAATTTTATAAAGTTCACCAATCAAAACCATTTTATAATGATTTGTGTCAATATCTTTCATCTGGACCTATATTTGTTATGGTTTTAGAAGGAGAAAACGCGGTATCAAATAATAGGAAATTGATGGGGGCCACAGATCCAAAAAATGCTGAAGAAAATACGATAAGAAAACTTTTTGGAATTTCAATTGATAAAAACTCGGTGCATGGATCAGACTCAATTGAAAATGCAAAAAAAGAGATAAATTTTTTTTTTAAAAATTAATTATATCTATAGATCTTTATTAACGCCTCAGGATAAGCAAGATATTCCAAACTTTGGGTCCTTTTTTTTAGAGATTTTTCATCATCCTGACTACTAATGAAAAAGCCTTTTTGGATAATTATAGTTCCACCATCCAACCGCTCATTTACATAGTGCACTGTACATCCTGTTTTTTTCTCTTTTTCTATTAAAATTCTTGAAAAAGTATTTAATCCTTTGAATTTAGGTAATAATGATGGATGAATATTAATTATTTTTTTTCCAAATTTGTTTAAAAAATTTTTTGAAATAATTTTCATATATCCAGCTAGGCAGATTAAAGAAATTTTGTATTTTTCTAAAAGTTTTAAAATTACAGCCTCAAAATTTCGAGTATCAGTGTTGATAATAAAATAAGGGATTAAATATTTTTTTGCGAAAATAATTCCATCTGCTTTTTTGTTATTGGATATAATTAATCTTATATTTATTGGAAAATTATAATCTCTTGACTTTTTAATAAGGTTTTTTAAATTCGTCCCTTTCCCAGAAATAAAAACACAAGCGTTTATTTTTCCCATTGAAGAAAATTTGTAAGTTTTACTCTTTTTTTATTTTTTGAAATATAACCTATTTCGTATGGCTTATAATTTCTTGAAAAGTATTTATTAATTTTCTTAATATTTTTTCTTGGAGCTATTAGACAAAATCCTACACCACAATTGAATGTATTGATCATTTCTTTATCTGAAATATTATTTTTTTTTAACCATTTAAATATTTCTAGAATTCTTATCTTAGATAAATCTATATTAAATGATAGACTATTTGGTATAGACCTTGAGAGGTTTTCAATTAATCCGCCACCTGTTATATGAGCTCCGGCGTTAATTAAATTTTTATTTATTATTTTGAGAATTTCTTTTGAGTAAATTTTAGTAGGTTTTAAAAACTCTTTTTTTAATTTAATCGAAATCTTTCTTTTTTTTATAATTGATCTTACCAATGAGTAACCGTTAGAATGAATGCCATTTGATGGAATAGCTAAAATCACATCATTTTCTTTAACATTTTGTTTGCTTAAAATTTTTTTTTTGAAACAACACCGACGCTAAAACCTGCTAGATCAAATTTATCTTTTGAATAAATTCCAGGCATTTCAGCTGTTTCTCCTCCAATTAATTTACAATCAGAAAGTTCGCAGCCTTTAAAAATTCCAGCTAAAATATCTTTAGTTTTTTTTAAATTTAATTTACCCACAGCTATGTAATCTAGAAAAAATAATGGTTTAGCGCCCTGAACAATTAAATCATTTACACACATTGCTACTAAATCAATACCAATGGTATTAAATATTTTTAATTTATTAGCTAGATCTAATTTAGTCCCAACACCATCTGTACATGAAACAATCACTGGATCTTTAATTTTCAAATTGCTTATGTCAAATAAGGAACCAAAACCTCCGATAATATCCTTTTCGATTGGATTATTCGTTTTTTTGACACTTTTTTTTGATATTTTCGAAATATATTTTACTAAGCTATTAGCTAATGAAATATTTACACCACTTTTTTTGTAACTATTTTGTATTTTTTTCATTTATAAAAATGATAATTAACCTTTATGAAAATATATAATTTAATAGTATGTATTTTAATTATTTTGCTTAAAACTGGAAATGTTTTATCAGATGAAAATATTTTTAATGTTAATAATATTGAATTGTCCAAAAACCTTGATATCTCAAATGAACAATTAGCTCATCGAGCCATAAAATTAGCTTTCACAGAGCTAAAAAAAAAAATACTACTAACTGAAGATATTAAAAAATTGTCAGATCTACAAGCCAAGGAAATTCGTGAGCTTGTATTGTATTATCAGATAATCACATCTAAGAACAATGATCAAAATTCCAATAAAATAACATTTAATATCTTTTTTGATAAAGAAAAAATATATGATCTATTTTATAAAAGAAATATTTTATATTCTGAAATTTCAGATAAAGAACTTTATATCCTTCCTGTTTTTAAAAAAAATGAAAAGATTTTAATCTATAATCAAAATTTTTTTTACAATCATTGGAATAGGATTTATCAAAATGAAGAAATTGAATTTATTCTTCCTTTAGAAAATATTGAATCAATCCAAAAGATTAATCTATTTAAGGATAATTTATTAGACTTAAATTTAAATGATTTATTTCAAGAATATGTAGATAAAAATTTGGCTCTTATTTTAATAGAAGATACTGGCTCAAATAAAGAAAAAATCTTCATTAAATCAAAAATTTTAAATAAAAATATAGATAAAAATTTAATTGTAGAAAAATCAAATTTAGATGAAAAAAATTTTTATAAAAAAATTATTAATCAAATAAGTGAGGAAATAGTTTTAATTGTAAAATCTCAAAATTTAATAGATGTGAAAATCCCATCATTTCTAAATACAAAACTAATTTTGAATAATAAAAATAACCTAGCCGATTTAAATGAAAGGCTCAAAAAGATCGGATTGATAGATAATGTTTATATTCAAGAATTCAATAAAAAATTTGTCATACTAAAAATTAAGTATCACGGTAAATTAAGTAAAATAATAAAACAATTAGAAAAGCAACAAATTATTTTAGAACAAATTAGTGATCAGTGGAGTCTAAAAATTATTTAATGAGTCAATTAACTTTTAAATTCCCTTTTAAAAAAAAATATTTTGAACAAGACTTCTATGTATCAAAAAATAATTTTTCTGCTTATAAATTAATTGAAAGCTGGCCAGCATGGCCAGGTAAATGGCTTAACATTTATGGAACTTCTGGTTCTGGTAAGACACATCTATCAAGAATTTTAGAAAAAAAAATAAATAAAATAATTATTGTTGAAGAAAAAGAGGTTAATAATCAATTAATTCAAACTTTAAATAATTTTGACTGTTTAATTATTGACAATTTTAACAATAAAATTAATGAAAAAATATTTTATTCTATTTTAAATCAATCCAAACAACTAGATAATTTTGTTTTGATAAATAGCTGTCTACCTTTAAATCAAAATAATTTTGAACTTTTAGATTTGAAATCAAGAATTAATAGCTTCGTAAATATTGGAATAGATCTTCCAACAGACGATTTATTAAAAGTAATAATCTCTAAATCTTTTTCAGAGAAACAAATGAATGTAAGTCCCAAAATTATTGACTATATTATTAAAAATGTTGAAAGATCTTATGAAAAAATCTTCAAATTCCTAAAAGAAATTGATGATTTGTCTTTATCTTCTGGAAAATCAATTAATATTAATTTAATAAAAAAAGT
>MDTA01194636.1_pt1 | contig 13468 bp, 10 predicted proteins | sample 811151 | NCBI WGS metagenome assembly MDTA01 (sample SAMN05326648, study PRJNA326480) | marine metagenome | isolation source: seawater | place: Indian Ocean: South | collected 2010 | reverse complement strand
CAGCTTCATGTGCCTTCCGAGTCCCTGGAACGATGGGCATCACTTCGTGATCAATTGAACATCGACGGGCCGTATCTTGCCATGGCATCGACGACTCGTTGGCCCAGCAAGGCATGGCCGGATGATCATTGGGTCTCGCTTGCCAGATCGCTTGATCGAAGCCAGATCTCCTCCATCGTGATGATGGGCAGCGGCTCCGAGCGTGAAGAGGTCGGCCGATTGGCTGCAAGACTTCGTGATGAAGCCGACTACGAGGTGCATGATCTTTCCGGTCGCACCACGATCGGCGAGATGATGGCCATTATCGACTCGGCGCGTCTGACAATCGCAAACGACACGGCCGCGCTGCACATGGCTGCTGGTCTTGGTGGTCGATGCGTCGGTTTGTATGGGCCGACGAGTCCCGCTCTTGTCGGCCCCTATGGTCTGGACGACCATGTGGTTCACGTGCCGCCGTCATCTCCCGTGAACTATCGAGATCGATCACTGGGTGATCGCGTCATGCGGGGCGTTCCGGTCGATGGTGTCCTTGAGGTCGCTCGCCGTGTTCTGGCCAATACGGTTCAGGCATCCTCCGGAGGTGATCGTTGATCTGGCCCGAGCCATTCATCCTCGCCAGCGGATCAGCGAGACGGAAACAGCTTCTGGAGTCGGCGGGCCTGGACTTCTCCATTCAACCAGCCCATGTTGACGATGGACAGTTGGACAGTCGGTGCATGACGGCTCGTGCATGGTCCGCGGCCATGGCGTGGTTGAAGGCACGCTCGGTGATGTTGCAGGATCTGCCGGCGGATCAGAGGGCCGGGACCGTCATCGCGGCCGATACCGTCTGTGAACTTGATGGAACGATCATCGGCAAGCCAGCAAGCAGGGAATCGGCAAGGGACATGATCAATCGTTTTCGAAATCGTTCGCATGGTGTCACGTCAGGCGTCTGTCTTCTGCGTGCCGATGGCAGCGTTCGTCGGATCTTCACGGATACCGCCTGCGTGACTCTGGGTGATCTTTCGGAGGACGATCTGGAGGCCTATCTGGCGACGGGTGAATGGGAGGGAAAAGCGGGTGGCTACAACCTGATGGATCGCGTGGACAACGGTTGGCCCCTGACCTGGTCAGGTGATGAAACCACGATCGTGGGACTTCCGATGAGGCAGCTGCTGTCCATGCTCGAATGTCCGGATCAAGAGGTGCCTTCTTGAGTGGTCCGCTGGATGCCGCCCGGTCCGTCGCGTCTCGCGCCTATTCGGCTGCGATTCATTGGCGCAACCGTCGCTTTGATCGCGGCAAGGGTGTCTCCCGCGTGGATCGATGCGTGATCTCCGTCGGCAACCTTTCGATGGGGGGAACAGGCAAGACGCCCATGGTGCGATGGTTGCTGGAGCAACTGGTCACCATGGGATCCCATCCTGCGGTCGTGACACGCGGCTACGGTGCCCGGAACGGTCAGGACGCCGATGAAGTACTTGAATACCGTGATGCGAATCCCGATATTCCGATCTTCGTCGGAGGCGATCGGGTCGCCGTCCTGAAAAGCGAGCTGCCCCGACATCCGGAAGTCGACTGCATCGTCATGGATGACGGATTTCAGCATCGTGCGTTGCATCGTGATCTCGACATCGTGCTGATCTCGGCGCATGAGCCGATCGGGACCGATGTCGTTCTGCCGGCCGGCCGATTGCGCGAGCCTCCGGCATCTCTTCAAAGGGCCGATGCGGTGATCGTCACGGGTTCACGAACCATCGACAGCACACTGGCCGCTCGCATCGAGTCCTTTCATGGTCAGAAACCACTGGCATGGTGCAGTCACTCATGGTCGAGTCTGACCATCATCGATGCCAGCGGATATCGGGAAGTCGAGATCGACTGGCTGCATCGTCGTCGTGTTGTCGTTCGACTGGGCATCGGTTCTCCGGAAACCGTTCGTTCACAACTCCGCGTGCTGGGTGCGGTCATCGCCAACGAACGACCTGCGCGAGATCACCAGCCCTTCAGTCAGGCTGAAGCGACATTCCTTTCCGATGTCCTGGATGCGGATGCGATCCTCATGACGGCAAAGGACTGGGTGAAGGCTCGTGACGTGCTAGACTTGAACCGCCTGAAGGTGCCGATCGTGGTACCGCGGCTCGAACTTCGATTTCTGGAGGGCGAGGCCGCACTCGGGCAGTTGGTACATGATGCGGTTGCCGACGATGAAGATCGAAGTCTGCAGGACATGAGCTCATGACGACGCTACTGGACAAGGTTGCCGGTTTCTCCTCCTTCAGAGCATTGCTCGTAGGCGACTTCATGCTCGATGAGATCGTCCACGGCGACGCGGGACGACTGAGTCCGGATGCGCCGGTGCCGGTGCTCAAGGCGGAGCATGAAGAACAATCGCCGGGTGGTGCCGCTCACGTTGCACGTTGTCTGGCGGCGCTCGGTGGAGACGTGATCTGTTGCGGTGTGGTTGGTGCGGATGCCGCTGCCGATCAGCTCCGTGCAGCACTGGTCGAGCAGGGGATCGACGCCGAAGGCTTGCTGACGGATTCAACTCGGCCGACGACGGTCAAACGCAGTCTCGTAGGGCTTGCTCAGCATCGGCATCCACAGAAGATGTTCCGTCTGGATATCGAGTCCAAGGCTCCCTTGGATGATGCGCTCGAGCAGTCCCTGATCTCGATGATCAAGGCACGCCTCGATGGTGTCGATGTGATCTGCATCGAGGATTACGACAAGGGCGTGTGTACGCCTCGTGTCTGTCAGGCCGTGATTGAACTGGCCAGGGATTCAGGCGTCGAGGTCCTTGTGGATCCCGCGCCACTCGAGGACTACACGAAGTATCGCGGGGCGACTTCCATCACGCCGAATCGCACCGAAGCCGAACTGGCAACGGGTGCGCCGGCTTCGACGGTCGAGGCCGCCAATGGACTCGCCGGACAACTCGAGTGCGAGGCCGTGATCCTGACGTTGGACAAGGACGGTGCCTTGCTGCTGGTGAAAGGTGAATCCCCGGCCGTGATTCCGACGGAAGCCCGTTCCGTCTACGACGTGACGGGTGCCGGTGATGTTGTGATCTCGGCGCTGGCCGCTGCTCGAGCCAACAGCATGGGCTGGCATGATGCGACGCGGTTCGCGAATGCAGCAGCCGGTCTCGAGGTGGCCTGCTTCGGTACGAGACCGATTCCACTGGCCGAAGTCCAGCGAGAGATCCTCCGTCGCCAGAAGCCCCTGGATGACAAGGTTCGTGCCGATGAGGAGCTGGCCGTCGAGCTGGCGGTTCATCGACAGGCCGGGCATCGAATCGTCCTGACAAACGGTTGCTTCGACGTGATCCATGCAGGGCATGTGGCGTATCTCCGCGATGCGAAGAATCAGGGAGACGTTCTGGTCGTCGGCATCAACGTCGATGAGCAGGTGGCGGCGATGAAGGGTGAAGGTCGTCCGGTGTATGCCTTGTCGGATCGCATGGCGATTCTTTCCGAACTCGGTTGCGTCGACTACGTCATCGCATTCGAGGAACCGACATCCCATCGCCTCATCGAATCAGTCAAGCCCGATCTCTTCGTCAAGGGTGGCGACTATGCACCCGAGGAAATCAACGAGTATGAACTCGTGAAACAGCTGGGCATCGAATGTCGCGTTCTGGCGCATCGACCAGGCCTCGGAAGCAGTGACATCGTCGAACATCTTCGTCGTACGTGAGGTTCAGGCATGTCCCGTCCGTATGACAAGGAAAGAGACTTCGAACATCATTGCCGGATCTGGAAGGAAATCGGCTGGTGGATCGAGGGCGATCGCGGCAAGAAAGCCTCATCGCTTTACTGCGATACCTGCGACACGATCGTGGAAGAGGTCCATGGTGAGATGGAAGTGGGCGCCAGTCGATGCCCCGCCATCTTCTGGCATCAGAAGGCGTCTCTTCCAGCAGTCTTGATCGTCGGCGTCTATGCCGGTCGAGTCGGCAGGCAGAACGGTCATGCGTTGGCACTGACGGCGGAATCGATCGCTCTGGCGGTCGATGAGGGCGCGTGTATCGCTTCTCTTGGGATTTTCGATCAGGGGTTCTACGACCGTATCGGCTTCGGGATCGGGTCCTACATCCGTCGCATGACCGTCGATCCCAACTCACTGCAGGTGCCTTCACTGGAACGTGCACCTCATCGCCTGGGTGTGGATGACTACGAAGAGATGCATGCCGCTCGCCTGAACCGGAGACCGGTTAATGGTCGGGTGGATATCGTGCCTCCGGGCATCACTGGATTGGACTGTCTGGAAGCGGATGGGGGATTCGGGCTCGGCTTCCGGAATGCGGATGGTGTGTTGACCCATCACATGTGGCTGGACTCGAATGACAAGAATGAATTCGGTCCATACTGGGTCGAGTGGATGGTCTGGAACACACGATCCGAGTTCATGGAACTGCTGTCTGTTCTGAGAAGTCTCGGAGATCAGGTTCGAGGCGTTCGAATTCCGGATCCACCGGAAGTCCAGATTCAGCAACTGCTCTCGCGCCCGTTTCGCCAGGCGGGTCGGGTTCAAGGCAGTGACTACGCGGTGAAGAACACATCAGCTGCCTATCAGCAACATCGCATCTGTGATCTTCCTCGTTGCGTCGAAGCCTTCAGTCTTCCGGGTCCGGAGGTGCGGTTCAATCTGGAACTTGAAGATCCCATCCAGGCCTATCTTCCGGAGCATTCGAACTGGAAGGGTTGTGGTGGTGACTGGATCATCACGTTGGGGGACACGTCATCCGCAGTGTCTGGACGCGATTCGGATCTGCCCACGATGAAGACCACTGTCGGCGCTTTTACTCGTCTGTGGTTGGGTGTCAGTGCTGTTTCAGGACTGGCGATTACCGACAGCATCGATGCGCCTGGTGAACTGTTGGGCAGACTCGATCAGCTCATTCGACTGCCGCGTCCATTGACTGACTGGGATTATTGAATTCCCAGCAGGTGGGAGACGGCGTTCTCGACGTCCTCCGTCTCCTGAACCATGGAATCGAATGGAAGTCGAACGACGTCGAACTTCGCACGGATGTCAATCCCACACGGATCGATTCCCACGAGTCTGGGATCTTCCGCTTCGATATCAAGCAGCCGGACGACCGTCGAGAGGATCGCATTGCCGTGTTCACGATTGATGCGGCCACAGAGGGCCGGTTCGATCTCCGTGAACGGATTGGGTTGCTGAAGTGCTTCGCCATCGATCACCATGCCATGAAATCGGGCGAGATCGATGTTCATGTATGCCCAGTGAACATCCGGCGGATCTCCGTGATAGATGCGCCAGCGATCGGCCAGGCGGCCATCGGGCCCCTCCTCGTCGAATTCCTCGAGGGTCACGAGCAGTTCCATGGCCGTATCGTCCGCAACCGGCACATGAACGACCGTTTCCGCAGCCTGGAGCATCGCCACCATCATCGGTGCGACCAGACGTCCGTCCGGTGCGAAGACGAACCGGATGGGACGGATGTGTTCATCGAACCTCAAGTCGCCGCTGGTCCATGTATGAAGATGTGCGTTGGCCTGTTCGAGAAAGGCTGATTCGTCGTCATGCATGATGAGGAGTCTATGTCGGTACCATTGGGCCGTGTCGCTGATTGCGGTTTCCATCATGGTCGAGGATCCGGTCGGGGTCGAGGCTGCGCTCATGGCGGCCGGCGCCGCAGCACAGAACGGCGCCAATCTCGTCGAGTGGCGTGTGGATCCGCTCTGTGAGGACGAAGCGGGTTTCCGTGCCTGTCGGACCCTGATCGAGCAATCACCCCTTCCATGCATCCTCACCTGTCGAATTCAGGAAGAGGGCGGTCAGGCATTCGGCATCGAACCGGATCGCCCGGGTCTGTTTCGTTCACTGGTGAGCGCCGGCGTGGTGCCACGCTACGTCGATGTCGAGTCAGCCGCCTGGCGATCGGATCGCGAACTCAGAATCGCAGCCGGTGAACTGCTCGGTGCAGGTGAGTGTGGACTCATTCTCTCTTCACATGATTTCGAAGGGCCGCCGGCCGATCTGGCGCGCCAGCTCGATGTGATGTGGGCTGAAGATGATGTCTCCATCGTCAAGATGGCCTGGCGTGCCCGTTCGATCCGGGATTCACTTGAAGCATTCGATCTTGTCGAGGATGCCGGAGGTCCCATGATCGCCATCTGCATGGATCGGTTTGGCGTGATGACACGTGTGCTCACCGGCAAGTTCGGTGGTCTCCTGACATTCGCATCTCCCGGATCCGATCAGGAAACGGCACCGGGTCAGCTGTCGCTGCAGCAACTCAGAGACACCTATCGATTCGATGCGATCACATCTTCCACCAGAGTCTTCGGAGTCCTCGGTGATCCCGTCGAACATTCCAGGAGCCCATTGCTGCACAACACCGGTTTTAGTCATGTCGGCTTCGATGGCGTGATGGTTCCGATGCCCGTTGTGGATGGATGGGAATCCTTCAAGGCATCACTGGCGTGCATGCTGGATCATGAGACGCTCAATCTGTCGGGCCTGGCGGTAACGACGCCCCACAAGGAACATCTGGCGAGATTCGTCGAGGAAGTCGGTGGAACGCTCACCCCCATGGTGCATCGATGTGGAGCCGCCAACACCTTGGCGATGCTCCCCGATGGTTCTCTGGTTGCTGACAACACCGATACCGAGGGGGTCTTGGCGCCTTTGCGGGGGGTCATGCCCATCAAGGATTCGAAGATCGCCTTGCTCGGTGCCGGCGGGGCGGCACGAGGTGCCGCGATCGGTCTTTTGATGGAGGGTGCGGAAGTCGTCGTCTTCAATCGTTCCGAGGACAGGGCGATGGAACTGGTGAAAGACGTCAAATCGCGAATGGACGATGCCGTATCAATCGAATACCAGTCGGGCGGACCGCAGGCTGACGAAGGATTCGATGCCGTGATCAACATGACCACGCTCGGCATGGAAGGTGGTCCCGGACCCGACAGATCGCCCCTGGATGAGCTGGGTGGTTCGCTGGATGTCCTGAGTGACACGGTCGTCGTGTTCGATGCGGTCTATGCACCTCTTCAGACACCCTTGATCAAGCAGGCTTGCGACAGAGGTGCCAAGGTCTTGACGGGTGATGCCATGTTCCTGGCTCAGGCAGCCAGGCAGTTCAGGACATGGACGGGGCAGGATGCGCCGATGGACGCCTGGGCGTCCCTGATGCGATGAATCGTTCGGACTTCTAGAGAACGAACCGGCCGAGGTCTTCGTCCTGCAGCAGCGGTGCGAGTCGTTCCCGCACGAACGATTCCTCGATGACCAGCGTGTCATGACCCTCTGCAACACGTTCCGAGGCATCGAAGGAAATCTCCTCGAACACCTGTTCCATCACCGTCATCAATCGTCGGGCGCCGATGTTCTCCATCGTGGCGTTGGCTTCCGCCGCCAGATCAGCCATGGCATCGATCGACTCGGGGGTGAAGGTGATCGTGAGTCCTTCGGTATCCAGCAGCGCGATCTGCTGTCGAGTGATGGCGGCATCGGGTTCGGTGAGGATTCGCTTGAAGTCGTCCCGCGTGAGTGCCGCGAGTTCCACACGAATCGGGAAACGTCCCTGGAGTTCGGGCATCAGATCGCTGACGGAGGTGCCGTGGAAGGCGCCGGCCGCAATGAACAGAATCTGATCGGTGTTGACGACGCCGTGCCGCGTATTGACAGCGCTTCCCTCGACGATGGGGAGCAGATCCCTCTGGACTCCCTGGCGACTGACGTCGGCGTTGCCCTGTCGGTCATTTGCCGCGATCTTGTCGATCTCGTCGATGAAGACGATGCCTGCGGTCTCGCTCCGCTCGATGGCCTGTTCGATGATCTTCTGCTGATCGAGAAGCTTTTCGGTTTCTTCATCCAGAAGCAGTGTCCGGGCGCGATCAACCGTGACACGTCTTCGGCTTCGACGCTCCGGGACGAGATTCTCGAGCAGAGAGCTCATGCTGGAGTCCATCTGATCCATGCCGACCATGTTGATCGCAGGCATCGGTGTGTTGTCGCGGACACTGATCTCGATCTCCCGGTCATCCAGGCTGCCCGAGTCGAGTTTCTCCCGCATTCGTTTTCGAACGAACTCATGGGAGTCGTCCGTGTTGTCATTGGATTCATCGCCGAGCAGGAGCGTGACGAGGCGTTCTTCAACGGCGGCCTGAGCGGTCACTCGCACGGACTCGGCGTGCTCCTGTCGCACCATCTTGATGCCGATCTCCAGCAGGTCGCGAATCATCGATTCGACATCGCGGCCCACATAGCCGACTTCGGTGAACTTGCTGGCCTCGACCTTGACGAAGGGCGCCTTCACGAGCCGGGCAAGCCGCCGGGCGATTTCGGTCTTGCCGACACCGGTCGGTCCCACCATCACGATGTTCCGGGGGACGACCTCCCGACCGAGCTCCGGGTCCAGTTGACGACGTCGCCATCGGTTGCGGACGGCGACCGCGACGGCACGTTTGGCCTGTTCCTGGCCGATGATGTGCCGGTCGAGTTCGGAGACGATCTGGCGTGGTGTGAGATCTGACACGCTGGGATCATAGTCATGTCGGGTTCAGGCGGCTTCGGGAGCCCGTTCATTCACATGCGGTCAGCGGTGGTAGCATGCACACTCACATGACCACCTTGAACTGCGTGACCACCGGTGAATCCCACGGCCCCTGCGGCCTGGCGGTCATCACGGGCTTTCCCGCCGGCCTGGACCTGGACATCGATTTCATCAACACCGAGTTGAAGCGTCGACAGGGCGGCTATGGACGAGGTGGCCGACAGCGGATCGAAACGGACACGGCGACGTTTCTCGGTGGTGTTCGATCGGGGCAGACGACCGGTGCACCTCTGGTCGTCCAGATTCCGAACAAGGACAGCCGGCTGGACGATCTGGAACGAACACCGCCGGTCCACAGGCCACGGCCCGGACACGCCGATCTGGCGGGCAGCATCAAGTGGTTGACGGACGACTGTCGAAACACGCTGGAACGTGCCAGTGCGAGAGAAACGGCAGCTCGAACAGCAGCCGGGGCCGTTGCGCGTTGTCTCTTGCGTGAAGTGGGGATCGAGGTCTTCGGTTTCGTCCGCAGTGTCCAGGAAGTCGTCACGGATGTCGTGGTCGAACCAGCCAATGTCGATTCGCTTCGTGCCGCACGAGAAGCCTCCGAGGTCTACAGCCCGGACGACGCCGCGACGAAGAAGATGATCGAAGTCATTCGAGCCGCCAAGGTCGACAAGGACACCGTGGGTGGACTCTGCGAGGTCCATGTCTTCGGGTGTCCGGTGGGGCTTGGCAGTTGCGTCACGCTGGCGGACCGTCTGGATGCCCGGATTGCCGCTGCGGTCATGGGGATCCAGGCCTTCAAGTCCGTCGAGATCGGCATGGGGCGAGAAGTGGCATCAAGGCGAGGCTCGGATGTGCATGATCCGATCGCGTACGACGATTCCCTGAGAGACACCCCGCTGCTCGGGTTCATGCGTGAGCGAAACAATGCTGGTGGTATCGAAGGTGGCATGACCAATGGAATGCCCATTGTGGTCACGGGTGCCATGAAACCGATCAGTACGTTGCTTCGGGGGATGCCCAGTGTCGATCTGAGGACCAAATCCTCCGAACACAGCGACTACGAACGCAGTGATGTCTGTGCCGTGTACGCAGCCAGTGTGGTGATGGAGAATGCGGTCGGTTTCGAGATCGCCGGTGCCCTGCTCGACAAGTTCGGCGGTGATACGGTCCGTGAACTGCGAACGTCGTACGAAGCGTACCTCTCGGCAGCACGCGGTCTCTGACTACTCTTCTTCCTTGACGGCTTCGAGTTCACCCTCGCGGACAGCGGGGATGTCCGGAGTCATCATTCGGGTCCACGCATACTCCATGCGGGTTTCCCGGAACGGACAGTCATCCTTCTTCAAGGTGAACAGAAGGGTGTCTCTCGAGAGCTCATACCCATACTCACCGATGATGCCGGCACAATCGCCTTCATCCGACTGGAATGAAACGGTCTTCCAGGTCGCTTCGAAAGAACCGGGCCGGATGACGGGTCCATCCTCGTTGATGAAGAAGTAGGTCCACTGGCCATCCGGGAGTAGGTGTACCCGGCTCCCATCCAGTGCACAGGTCCATTGACCCGCCAGCCGTTCGGCAGGTGTGAAGGCGGGTTGCGTCGCACATCCGGTGAAGGCCAGCAGTGGAAGGATCGTGAGCAGTCTCATGATCGCGATTGTAGGATCCCGTCCGATTTGATGTGGAGTCGTCTAGGTGGCAGCCGCCGACCTGGACTGCGGGACTTCATGTCTCTTGACGTTGAATGTGCACTCGCCGTTCTCCGCACCGACGACCACGGTGTCGCCCGGAAGAACATCTCCGGAGAGGATGCGGGTTGCGATGGCGTTTTCAAGCTGCTTCTGCATCACCCGCTTCAGCGGCCGTGCACCGAACTGGGGATCCCAGCCGGCTTCCGCGATCATGGTGATCGCATCCTCGCTGATATCCAGTTCAAGACCCCGCTGGGACAGTCGATCCGTGAAGTCCTGAAGTTGCACTCGGACGATTTCGCCGAGCATGTCACGATCCAGCTGATGGAAGACGATGGTTTCGTCGATTCTGTTGAGCAGCTCGGGTCGGAGTGATCCCTTGAGGATCTCCAGCATCCTGTTTTCAATGGACTCCTGGGAATCACCTCGTTCAGTCATCTCCAGCAACTCGTGTGAGCCGAGATTGCTCGTCATCACGATGATCGTGTTCGTGAAATCGACGGTGCGACCGTGCCCGTCCGTCAGACGGCCATCATCCAGCACCTGGAGAAGCACATTGGATACATCCGGGTGTGCCTTCTCCATTTCGTCGAACAGCACCACCGAATAGGGGCGTCTTCTCACCGCTTCGGTCAGTCGGCCACCTTCCTCGTAGCCGACGTATCCGGGAGGTGCTCCGATCAGACGCGCCACGGCATGCTGCTCCATGTATTCGCTCATGTCGATGCGGACCAGCGAGTCCTCCGTGTCAAACAGGAACTCGGCCAGCGACTTGCACAGCTCGGTCTTGCCGACACCAGTGGGTCCGAGGAACAGGAACGAACCGATCGGACGGGAGGCTTCGTCCAGACCAGCACGGTTGCGACGAACGGCATCGCTGACAGCCGTCACGGCCAGTTCCTGTCCGACCACACGCTTCCGCAGTTCATCCTCCATGTTCAGGAGACGGGCCCGTTCACTTTCCACGAGCTTGGCCGCGGGAATCCCGGTCCACTTGCCTACGACTTCGGCGATCTGTTCCGAGTCGACTTCCTCACGGACCAGCGCCTTGCCTTCGGATTGACGAGTCGCCAGCGTCGTTTCGGCCTCGTGCAATCTCGCGTCGAGCTCAGGCAGCGTTCCGTACTGGATTCTTGCGGCTTTCTCGAGATCGCCGACCCGCTGGGCCCGTTCCAGTTCGGTTCGTGCGGCATCCACCTCTTCCTTGACGAGCTTGATCTCGTCAAGCTCGGACTTCTCGACTTCCCATCGAGCTGTCAACGCATGGTTCTCCTCCTCGAGGCTGGACAGCTGTGATTCCACCTGATCCAGACGTTCCTTGGAAGCGTCATCCTTTTCCATCTTGAGTGCTTCGCGTTCGATCTCCAGTTGCATGATTCGTCGTCGCAGCTCGTCCATTTCGGCAGGGACGGAATCATTCTCGAGCTGCAGCCTTGAAGCAGCTTCATCCAGCAGATCGATCGCCTTGTCCGGAAGAAAGCGGTCCGAGATGTAACGATGGCTCATCGTGGCCGCCGACACGATGGCGCCATCCTGGATCCGGATGCCATGATGAGCTTCATACCGCTGCTTCAGACCTCGCAGAATCGCGATGGTGTCTTCGACGGAGGGTTCATCGACAAAGACCGGTTGAAAGCGTCGTTCAAATGCAGCGTCGGATTCGATGTGTTTGCGATATTCATCCAGTGTCGTCGCACCGATCGCATGCAGCTCGCCTCGAGCCAGTGCGGGCTTCAGGAGATTCCCCGCCGAGACGGCGCCTTCGGCAGCACCGGCTCCAACGATCGTGTGCAGTTCATCGATGAACAGAATGATGCGGCCTTCGCTTGCGATGACTTCGCGCAGAACGGCCTTGAGCCGATCTTCGAATTCACCTCGGAACTTCGCCCCGGCGAGCAGCTGCCCGACATCCAGCGCGATGATCCTCGATTCCCGGAGTGAACTCGGGCAGTCGCCATCGACGATTCGCTGTGCCAGTCCTTCCGCGATCGCCGTCTTGCCCACGCCGGGTTCACCGATGAGTACCGGATTGTTCTTCGTGCGGCGACTGAGGACCTGCATGCATCGTCGAATCTCTTCGTCGCGACCGATGACGGGATCCAGCTTGCCGGAAAGCGCCTGGGCATTCAGATCAATGCCGTATTTCTTGAGTGCTTCGAAGCTGGATTCGGCTTCTGCATCGTCGATCGATTCGACGCCGGATGCTTTTCGAATCGAATCGACTGCGTCACGAAGCGAGCCGGTGTCCAGTCCAACGGACAGGATGGCATCACGCGCTGGCGATGGGACATCGCTGAGTGAAAGGAGCAGATGTTCCTGCGAGGTGTATCCGTCATCCATTGAGGCCGCGAGCTTGCGGGCCTCATTGAGCACGTTGATCAGCGCCGGGCTTGTCTGCGGTACGTAACCGGTATTGGAGCTGACCCGGGGAAGTCTCGACAGTGCCGCATCAACCACGTCCGAGATGGCCGCCGGTTTTCGTCCGGCGTGTTCGATGATGTCCGTCGCAATGCTCTTGTCATCGGACAGCATCGCCGCCAGGACGTGCAGCGGGGACAGTTCGGAATGCTGTGAATCGATGGCCAGCGTCTGCGCTGTGGAGAGGGTCTGTCGGGCCATCGTTGTGAATCGATCCATGTTCATCGTTCGTGAACTCCTGACTGGGGGGAGCGTATCTGGATGCAGCCCCTGGGCCCCATCTGAAGGATGCAATCCGGATGCCAGTTCGATCGCCCTTCAAGGGCCCTTCAGGGGGGCAAGGCGATTGAACGACTGCCATCCCGGCAGTCCCTGCGAGACTATCATTCCTCCCACGCATGTCGACTCCAGCCACTCAACATCACGGCAGACGCCGCCCCTTGGCAGGGCTGATCGTCGTTCTCGGGCTGGCGGCGCTGGCCATTCTGGTCTGGCTTGTGATCCAGATGATCATGGCACCGCCTCTTTCCGGCAAACGTCATCACGACTTCGGAACCATTCTGCTCAGTGATGTTCCAACGCATACGCCGGCTCACATCTTCAAGTTGAAGAACAAGACGGGCGAGCCTCTGATGATTCGAAAGGTCACCGCGAGCTGCGGGTGCACGGAGATCACGCCGTACGAGAAAGCGATTCCAGCGGATGGCTATGCGGAGATTCCCGTTCGAATGAGTCTGAAGCGTTCGACACGGGAGAAAGCGGATATCACGATCACCTTCGAGGAGGCGTCGCCGATGCGGCTGAGTGTCGAGGCGGCCGCCCGGCTGGTGAATCCTCTGATCGT
>MDTA01119007.1_pt1 | contig 13468 bp, 11 predicted proteins | sample 811151 | NCBI WGS metagenome assembly MDTA01 (sample SAMN05326648, study PRJNA326480) | marine metagenome | isolation source: seawater | place: Indian Ocean: South | collected 2010 | reverse complement strand
TTCATATCACCGATATGAGCTGGGGTCGGGTCAACCATCCAAGCGAGATCTGCAAGGTCGGCGAGGAAATCGAAGTCAAGATCCTCAAGATCGATCGCGAACGCGAGAAGATCGCGCTCGGACTCAAGCAGAAGCAGGAATCGCCGTGGGAAGCGATCGAAGCCAAGTTCCCCGTCAACAGTCGAGTCAAGGGGGCTGTCGTCAGCCTGGTCTCCTACGGAGCGTTCATCGAGCTCGCGGAGGGCATCGAAGGCCTCGTGCACATCTCAGAGATGTCATGGACTCGTCGAATCAACCATCCCAACGAACTGGTCAATGTCGGGGACGAGATCGAGGTCGTCGTCCTGGACATCAACCAGGACAAGCACGAGATCTCGCTTGGAATGAAGCAGATCGAAGTGAATCCATGGGAACTCGTCGCCGAGAAGTACCCACCAGGGACCATCATCGAAGGACAGGTTCGAAATCTCACGAACTACGGTTCATTCATCGAGATCGAGCCGGGTATCGACGGGCTCCTGCATGTCTCAGACATGTCGTGGACCGAGAAGATCTCCCACGCCAACGAGAAATACAAGAAGGGCGAACCCGTCGAGTGCGTCGTGCTCGACATCGATCAGGACAAGCAGCGCGTCGGACTTGGCGTGAAGCAGCTGACCGAAGACCCGTGGGCGACCGCCATTCCAGAGGCGTACAAGCCCGGCATGGTCGTTCATGGAACGGTCACGAAGATCACCAACTTCGGCGTCTTCGTTCAGCTTGAAACCGGCCTGGAAGGACTCCTCCACATCTCCGAGCTCTCTGATGAGAAGGTCGATGATCCACAGGACGTCGTGAAGCCCGGTGATGAGGTCGATGTCAAGATCCTCAGAGTCGACACAGATGAACGCAAGATCGGGCTCAGCCTCAAGCGTGCCATGTGGGGCGACGCCGATGGTCGAGAAGATCAGCCTCAGGATGATTCGGACCTGACGCCGAAGCCAACACGTGGCGGCATGGACGATCACGGTGCACTCGGAACGGACAAGATCACACTCTGATCCCCACTCCGGCCCTGACCATTCGACGCCCGGTGCATCCATGCATCGGGCGTCTTTCTTTGGCCGAGCAACGGCTTCTAGCACATGGCCACGAAGACCAGGATCGACAGGAGAAGCAACCGCTTCTGATTGCTGTTGATTCGGACAATTTCTGCAAAGGGCATTTCTGATCCCATCTCTCATCTCTGACATGCCGACATCCAGTCAGCACTGTTCCATACCGTTAGGATGCTTCAATGCACATGCCTGAATCGAAGAAAATCCTGATGGCCCTTTTTCAGCAAGCCAAACGCCGTATCCACAGGACGGGACAGTTCCATCTGGGACATCTGTTGATTCAGATCAACATGGTGATCGTTGTCATGTTGGTTCTGGGCATCATGCCCTCCACGGCGAAAGCCGATCTGGATCTGGAGACATGCGTTGGTGGCTGGCTTGATGCGAGAGGATGGGTCGACGCCCTCGACTTTCCGGAGGGAACCGTTGACTCGTCACTGATACCGGACGCCTCGGCGGCCTGCATCATCCTCCGACATCGAGGCCGGACCGTCGGCGTCGGTCTCGCCCATTCGGACGATCTCGACTCCACGGAGCAACCACTTGTCCAGAATGCGACGAGACAAGCCATCGAGCTGGCTGTCAAGGATCAGACCATCGAAGCCCTTCCGGAATCCGTTCGCAAGGAGGCAGGCAGACATCTGGTCATGGAAATGGAAGTCGCAGGCCCGCTCCAGGCGCTGCTGGGCAGAAGCATCGATGTGGCTGCGGAGCGCTTGCAGCCCGGCGTTCACGGAATCGCCATGCGCTACGGTGATCGATGGTGGTTCGAGTTTCCCTCCCAGCTTCGCATGTCCAACGCCGCGGCCGGACCTCAGCGCATTCTGGCATTGGCACTGGCCAGCCAACTCTCACCGAGACAGATAGAGAATCTCAGGAACACCGGCGAGGTGAGTCTGTATCGATTCGAGACGATTGACCTCGCGCAGTCGGAGGCTGATCAGATGCCCCGAATGCTGACCTGCGGCGACGTGCCGGTGATTCAATCAGAGGTCACGCCGGAACGGATCGTACGGACCAGAGATGCATTGGCGAGGCATTTGCTCGGCAGGATCTTCTCCACGGATGCCGGCACTCAACTTGTCGGGAGCTACACGCCCCTGGCATCCTCGTTCAAGACACAGCCTCCTACCGAACGCGAACGCGCGATGGTCGCATTGGCACTCGCCAGATATTCAAGCAGTCCAGGGGTCGATAAGGAACTGGCCGGTACTGCCCGGACAGCTGCCGCCGAACTGATCGAGCGCACCTCCTCGGAGATCGAGACGAAGGCCTCCGGCGATCCGCTGCAGGCGTCGGCGATGCATCTGGCCGCACGGGAACTGAATCTCGCCAGCAACTCCGATCGCATCGATCTCATCAGGAATCACATACTTGCTTTCCAAGATGTCGATGATCTCGCCGTCCGAAAGCAGGCCTCCAGCCTGGTATTCGCCTGCGCGGCCTTGATGCAGAGTCCGTCCCAGGACGACATGGATCTCGCCGTCGAGATGTCCAGACGGGCACGTGACACCATGCCCGTACAGCAGCAAGTCGCTCTACTGCCGTGGCTTGCATGGGTAGAACGTGACAACAGAGACCGACTGAAGACCCAGAGCTCTAACCAGGATCTCAATGCGCTGCAGTTCGTACGAAAGCAGACCATCAATCTCCAGGCCCCCCCGTCGGTCGGCAACAAGACCCTGAATGCCGGTGGCTATGTTCTTGAACCGGGCCCCAGAGGTGTGACCTCGAGATCCTTCAGGCCGGCCCTGTTCATCGCCGAGTCGATCAGTGATCCGGCATACATGGATTCGCTGCAGGAAGAGGCACGAATCGCCCATCGACGTTTTCTGCGATACATGATTCAGCTGAGCTGCCGCGAGGATGTAGCCGGCACATGGAGACAACCCGATCGGGTGATCGGCGGCATTCGAGAATCCTGCTGGGACTGGGAGCTGGATCCCGTCACTCAGGCCATGGGGCTGATGGTTCTTTCCCAACCGATATCGAGCATGGACCCTCCATCAAGGTGATACCGGCTGGCCGATGACGTCATCCTTGACCCGCTCGGTGATGGGTTTCTCGACGCTCAGATGTCTACCTGCGATTCGAATGGAACGAATCCCCCTGTTGCGAGGGGTCGGGATTGCATATGGAAAACCGTTGATCTGACGATGGATGTAGTCCGGTGCCCTGATCACCAGATTTGAATCCTGAAACATCATCGTCGCCGCATCGCCCCCATTCGTGTCCCAGGCCGTCGGTTCGATGAGCCTCTGGATCAGGAGCATCAGCTCTTCCTTTCGCTCATCGTTCCATTCGTAGTCGGATGGCCTGTCCGAACCGCCACCCGATCCTCCACCCGATCCTCCACCGTTGCCTCCTCCCGAACCACCACCGAGGTTCAGGTCGGGAGGATTGTCGAAATCCGGAATGCTCACCAGAAGATCGGCGACTGGATAGATGCGGATCATCTGCAGACGAGCCTCCCCCATCTGATCGAGTGTTCCTGCATAGACGAGTCCCCATCTGAGCTGCCAGAGGCACGGCTCCTTCTGGGCGGCGGAGCATTGCTCGAGAATCCTCTCAAGCACGTTCATCGCCGGCACGTTCTCCAGCTCGAGCGTGATCTTCGTGTCTGTGTGAATTCCGTCGGATCCGGAGTCGTCCAGATATCCGATCTGGAAGCGGGTGCCGACTCGTTTCTCGAGCCAGGCCATCGCATCCTTGACGGGCCAATCCGTGAAATCGACGTCCACATCGGTGTAGATGAGTCGACTGAGCATGTCAGCATCACGGCTCTGATGATTCTGCTCGGCATGCCACCGTTCCTGGACCTGGTTCCATCGATCAGTGACGTTCTGACCCCCTGCGATCGGGCTCATGAAGAGCAGGACCACAAGCGCCTTGTAGACATGTCCTTTGAACAAGATCATCAGTGCTCTCCTCGAGAGGTCTTCCGAATCATTCGTGCCTGAGCGCCTGAATGGGGTCCTGGCGACTCGCGATCACCGCAGGGTAGATTCCAAACACCACTCCGGTGGTGGAGGCAACCAGGAACGAGACGATGATCGACCAACCGGTGATCTGGGCCTCGAAGCTTATGTTCACGTCAATGAGACGTTGGATGGATCCGAGACTCAGTATCCACGGAAGCACGTTGGACACCGTTATGGACAACGTCACGCCCAGGATGATGCCCAGGATCCCACCGACCGCCGACAAGGTCCCGGTCTCGACCAGAAACTGGGAGACGATGTGTCGACGAGTGGCGCCCATGGCTCGTCGAATTCCGATCTCACGAGTTCGCTCTATGACGGAGGCGAGCATGATGTTCATGATCCCGATGCCGCCAACGAGCAGACTGATGGCCGCGATGGCGGTCAGCAGAACGTTCATGGCGAACGTCGTCTTCTTGACATTCTCGAGCAGCTCCCATGGAACGATGATGGAGACGTCCTTCTTCTCGCCATGATCTATATTCATCAACTTCCTGACTCGTTCCGCTTCCGCTATCACATCCTCCGACTCCTGGGCCGTGATGTAGATTTCAGCCAGACGCACCTCTTCGCGGGCAAACGAACCCGTCGATCGTCGTGAATAGACGTCTCCGAACTCCATCTTCGCCGTCGAGAGCGGGATATGAATGTCGAGATTCAGATCGCGACCGATGAGCGCGGCACCGGCACCACCCGAGACCCCCACCTCCTCAAGGACTCCGATCACGGCGAAGACCTGATTGTCGATTCTGATCTTCTTCCCGATGGGGTCCTCGAGAGGGAAGAACTGCTGAGAGATGGCATTGCCGATCACGGCCACACGGCTCTTGTTCTCCAGATCCTCGGATACGAGATATCTTCCTCCGGGCTGGAGTCTCAGATTCAAGGTCTCCCGGAGATCGGGAGTCGTGCCGAACGTCTGGCTTGTCGTTCGCCTTGAATCGTACGAGACCTCGGAACCGACGGTCTTCACGGGGACGATCTTCTCGACACCCGACATGAAGGATTCGATCCTCGACATGTCCACGTCGGTCAAACCGTACTTGATCGTCAGTGATCGTTGCTCCGTTGGACTACTCGACTCGGGAGGTCGCTGTGAACGGATGATGATGTTCTTGGCACCCAGCGCCTGAATATCTCGAATCGCGGCGTTCTTGTTGCCCTCTCCGATGGCGACCATGAGAATGACCGCCGCCACCCCGAGAATGATCCCGAGGCTGGTGAGGGTCGAGCGAAGCATGTGCAGTCGCAGGTTGTTCAACCCGAGCCGTAGTGTTTCAAGCAGGAAGTTCACTGAGATTTCACCGTTTGTATCCCACCATAGTAGGCTTCATGGGCCTCTAACGGGTAGTCTGAGCATCATGAACCCCCAATGGAGTCATCGTGACCACATACATCTCTCCGACGAGGTCGAGACGGATGAGGGGTGGACATTCCACGCGGTTCTTGATCGTGACGAGGACTATTCAAGAGCCCTGAACTTCCGTCTGGGGTGGGCCGATTACAACCTCTGGTCCCCCTCCGGATCGGACAGACCGGCCGATGTGGCCAAGGCCGTGCTCATGCTGTTCATGGACTGCCTGACTCTGGAGGAGATCCCCCGAAACCTGGATGCCGCCAGAATCCTACGTCTCCTTCAAGATGCCGATACCCGGATTCCGGTCCTTATCCGCTCCTCCCCATCGATCTGATCCACAGAACTATACTCCTGACATGACCGAACCCCCGGCTAGAGGCTTCAGCCTGGCCAACAAATGCCTGCTTCTCTTCGGCGGTGCCGTGAGTGTCATTCTCATTCTGGCACTGGCCGTACCATGGATGCAGACTTCGGATCTTGTGAGCGAATATCAACTCGAGGTTGCTCAACAGGTCGCCGACGCCCTGGAGGATGATTCGCTTGAAAGGATCAGCTGGAGCATCAAGCTGCAGGATCTCGATGACTCGATGAAGGCCTCCGATTCAAGGCAGGTGGACGTCATCGCCGGATACCTGCCCTGGGACGCCATCGAGAGAAGTCTCGCAGCAGACGGTCCCCAGACCATCGAGAGACAGTACGCGGAGAAGTTCCAGGCTGCGTTCAGTGGTCCTGATCCTGCGCCGTATTTCGCCGAAACGAGGGAGGACGACACCGGCTCCGGAGCGGTCTTCCTCTATGCAGAGCCACTGCCATTATCGAGTTCGGAACACAGCCTGAATGACAGCCCCACCGGAATCGTCAGGGACAAGTTCCCCTCGGGCCTGATCATCGTCCGCAGGAGCACGAACTTCGGCCAGTCTCAGCTCTGGGATTCCCAGATCCGAATACTCATCGCCGGACTGGTCGCATTCCTCGTCTTCATGGTGTTCATCAGATGGGTGCTTGCCAAGCTCATACTCAAGCCAGTCGATCGACTGGGATCCGTCATCGGCAAGGTGACTCAGGGAGAAGTTGAGGCTCGTTCGAACCTGACCACGGGTGACGAACTGCAATCCCTCTCCCACGGTCTGGATGAAATGCTTGATGAACTGATGGAGTCGCAGGATCGGCTTCAGAGGCTGAACGAGAATCTTGATCTCAAGGTCGCCGAACTCGCCGAAGCGAACATAGGGTTGTGGGAATCCACGCGATTCAAGACCGAATTCCTTGCGAACATCAGTCATGAACTTCGAACGCCCTTGAATTCGATCATCGGATTCACCGAACTGCTCCATGACAAGGCCATCGAAGAGGAGGAGTCGGACTCCCGAAGGACCAGGTATCTGTCCAACATCCTCAACAGTGGTCGATCGCTTCTGGAGATGATCAACGAGCTTCTGGACATGGCCAAGATCGAGGCCGGCCGTATGGAAGTGAATCTGGAACCGACCAGCATCGGCGATCTCATCGAGCTTCTTGCTCGGGCCATGGCCCCACAGGCGGAGTCCAGGGGCATCAAGCTCGTCACCAGCATCCCGGAGAATCTGCCACTCATCGAAACCGATCCTGGCAAGGTCCAGCAGGTCCTCTACAACCTGCTCTCCAACGCGGTGAAGTTCAGCCCTTCGGATGCGACGGTCACCATCCGCATCGAGAGTCGCAACACGCTCCGAGGCGATCAAGCCGGGAAGGTCGTCATCAGCGTGTCGGATGAAGGACCGGGCATCCCCGTCGACATGCACGATGTGATCTTCGAGAAGTTCCGTCAGATCGATGCCAGTCATACCAGGACCCACATGGGAACGGGTCTCGGCCTCGCCATCTGCCGGGAACTCGTCGACATGCTTCAGGGAGAGATGTGGCTGGAGTCCGCCGATGGCGAGGGAGCGACCTTCTTCCTGTCGTTGAACGCCAGGTACCAGAAGCAGGCGCCCCAGTCACTGATGGGGCAGACAGATTCCTAGCCGTCAGTCCTCTCGGCCGGGCTTCTTCCAATCCCAGTCCTTGCTCTTGTGCAGTACACCAGCCGATTGCTTGACGCATCGCCGGCATACTCGGGCCTCACGCAAGGAAGACTGCCACCAGGGGCCGTCGTTGGATTCAAGGCACATGCAGCACTTCCATTCCGGATCAGAAGGGATCTCCTCCTTCTCGACCACAAGACGATCCCACGCCTGCTCGAGACACTCGACGCAGAACACGCTTCCGTGATGCCCCTCGATTGATGGGATGTCCATTTCCCATGTGGGCCGTTCGCAGAAGTCGCAGAGGATGTCCCCCGGTTGGATGTTGTCCGGATCGCTTCCTTGACGATGCATGATCTACTTCCTGACCAGAGTCATGGCGTGGAAAGAACGGCCTTCTATCCGGTACTTTCGCTCGAAGTTGGTTCCCACTACCTCGTCCTCCCCCGCGGAGCTCGGTGGTTCGAACGGGCGGACATCGAACAAGTTCGAGGATTCCTCGACTCGATCCTGGTACCACTGCCAGAGATCAGCGTGATCCGTCACAAGATGAATCATCCCACCCGGTAGCAGGACCCGGTGGAAATGCCGCAGTGTCTCGGTCTGGACGACGCGTCTCTTGTGATGACGGGCCTTGGGCCATGGATCCAGAAAATAGAGGTGAAGAGTCGTGATCAGGGAGTCGGCGCACCAGTACGTGATGAACTCACTGCCGTCACCATGGATCATTCTGGTGTTCGCCAGGCCGTGCCTTCGCATGCGATCGGCTGCATATCGGAAGAATGGCTTGGCCCATTCGATTCCGATGAAGTTCGTATCAGGGCGCCGGGCACCCTCCTGGACCAGAAAAGTCCCCTTGCCGCTTCCAAGTTCCAGTTCAAATGGTCGATCAGGATTTGTGAAGAGAACACGCGGATCGACTTCATGCGATTCACCATGCACGATCTCGCTCATCTCGAATCCCCAACCATCGATGTCCTCGGGACGTTTTCTGGCCAGACCATGACTCATGGCTTCGTCTCCGCTTTCTGTTCGGTTGGGCCGACGATCTCTTCGATCCAGTCGGCGACTGCAATCATCGCGCTAGGATCGACTGTGGCCCGTATCCGTTCGGATGATCGCGTGTTCTGGGCGTCCGATGGTTGCAAGCGGTGATTCAATCCCGGCAATTCGGCCAGTGTGACATCACCGCCTGTTCTCTGAACCGCCCATTCGATGTTCGGGAGGCAGATCTCCGGAGGCGTGACCAGATCGAACGAACCAGTCACAGCCAGTACGGGGCATCGAAGTCGCGGAAGCAGCATTCGAGGATCGATCCTGAGCAGTCTTCTGTACGGCGGCGATCCGAAGGATCTGAACTCGGCCTCGATCTGGTCCTGGCTGACTGGTGCCGCCTGCCCGTTACCCAACCTGGAGCGAGCGACGAGATAGCGTTCGATCACCTCCCTGATCTCCGCATCGCTCGCGATGGAATCGCTGGCCACATCGACGAGGACTGCATGTGCCCTGGAGAGTTTCTCAAGTCGTTGCGAATCGAATGGCAACGACTCGAGGGACTTGGACATTCGGAGTTTGGCCATGTCCTGTTCCGAGAGTCCGGGCGTCGCCAGAAGGACTGTGTAGGCCACATCCCTTGGCATGCCCGAAGCGACCATCATGGCGACGATGCCGCCGGTATCCCACCCCATGAGACCTCGTTGGGACGAGTCGATGCCAGCCTGTTCTCCCAGCCATTCGAGGACGAATCTCGCGTCCATAGCCTTGTCCTTGATGCACAGTCCGCCCGGCTGACTGCCGGGTGACATGCCCGATTCACCGACACCACGATCATCGAATCGAACCGACGCGATGCCTCGACGGGCCAGCGCATCGGCCCATACCGCCTGATACCGATGGCCATCCTCGAGATCGTCCCGATCGATGCCAGCCCCACTGGATATAAGAACCACGGCAGGCACATCGATCTCCACATTGGGCCTGACGAGCGTCAGGCCCAGCTTGTGGCCGATGGGATGATCTATGAGGAACTGCTTCTGCTCATACGGCAGGGGCGGAATCGGCATCTGTGGACGGCGGACATTGTTCCTGTCGTCAGTCTTCTGCCATCTCAGAAGCAGAGGAGCCGTAGCCCCCTGTTCAGTCCAAGCCGCGATGACCTGATCGCCGGCGTTGGGTCCGACCAGAGGCCCAGCTGAAATCAACTGGATTCGAACTCTGGAGGCGACAGGAATCTCCAGACTCAGACCGGTCTCCGACTCAAGAATTCGGGCGGGATATCCGCTGATTCCCCGATCCGGCATATCGACATCCACCAGCCAGTCTTCCTGATTCCTGACCAGGTGGAGGCGCAGATGTTCGAAGTCACGGCCAGGCAGTATCGCACTGCCGCTGTAGGTTCTCATTCCCGGCAGATCCTGCACCGATTCGGATCTTCGGAATTCGAATCTGCCGGCCTCCTGTCCATTTATCCTGGCTATGCCACTGAAGGTCTGGCCATCCGTATCCAGTTGGCCATTCCAGATCTGGATCATCTCACCGATGATCGGATTAAGGGTAATGCGGTCGCCTTCCACGATCGTGTCGAGTACAGGCTGATGATGTCGTCTCTGATCAGGCTGCGTGATACGAACGACCAATCCCTGTTCGCTGGACTCGATTTCGAGCATGGTCTCGAGGGGTTGCTCATCCTCCAACTCAAGCACACCATGCCAACGGCCCACGAATGCCGAGTCAGCATCGGTCCCGACGGCGGCCATGGCGGAGATGGCCCACAGTACGAAGGCGATCAAGAAGACGGGCTTGGTCTGGAGGCTTGTCATGGACAGATTGTAGACGACAAATCCGTGAAATCAGACGCCAGCCGACTCATCACCCGTGCTCGGCTTCGAATCCGCTCGGCCGAAATCGATATCGACAGAACCGGTCCAGAGATTCTCCAGATCGTAGTAGCGACGTCTTCCCGGCTCGAAGAGGTGCACGACGACATCCACGAAGTCGACAACGATCCAGGTATCCAGGGAGTCTCCTGTGACCCGAAATCGCTGATAGCCGACCTCTTCTGCCAGTTCCTCCATGTCCTCGGCGACGGAGCGCATCTGACGGTCGCTGGTGCCGGACGCCACAAGGATGAAATCGCAGATCTGACTCAGGCCGCGGACATCCAGCAGACGGACATCCTCACAACGCAGGTCCGTGGCCAACAGCGCCGCCCGCCTCGCGAACTCGATCGACGAGCTCCCATTGACGGCGCCGTCACCAGCTGGGCCTTCCTGAACCGAATCCATGGATCAACCGAGCCCCAGTGCTGCCTGTACCGTTGGGCCGAAGTAGACCACAAGACCGGCGAACACCACTGAAACGACGGCGATGAGCTTGATGAGAATGTTCAGTGAAGGGCCGGACGTATCCTTGAAGGGGTCACCCACGGTGTCACCCGTGACGGACGCCTTGTGTGATTCCGAACCCTTGCCACCATGATGTCCAGCCTCGATGTACTTCTTGGCATTGTCCCAGGCACCACCTGCATTGGCCATGTAGATGGCCAGGGCGAATCCACTGGTCAGACCGCCTACGAGCAGCCCCATGACGCCCCCTACGCCGAGAATGAGACCGACGATGATCGGAGTCACGATGGCGAGGATCGATGGAACGACCATTTCACGCTGGGCACCGGCCGTCGAGATCGAGACGCATTCCTGATAATCGGGATAGGAGACGCCATTGACCTCAACGCTGGTGGGCCACTTCATCGGATCGGCGACATCGGCATCTGCCATGCCGTCGGACTTGAACTTGTCACGCATGATGCCGAACTGACGACGACATTCGTTCATCATTCGATAGGCCGCTCGGCCAACGGCATTCATGGTCATCGCACAGAAGACGAATGCGAGCATGACGCCCAGGAAGATGCCTCCGAGAACGCGAGGGTTCATGATGGAGATGTCGTAGAAGGCGGCAAGCTGCTTGAGATTGGTCAGGTCGGCTGGAACCATATCGAAGCTGAACGTTCGACCCTCGACCGAGGCCTCCAGGTCGTAGACGCCGCCCAGACTGTCCCAGTTGCCCTTCGCCTTGATGTCCGAGCCGATCGGGCAGACATCGCCCACACCCGTCACGACGGATCTGGAAGCCAGCATCAGGGCACCGCCGGCCGTGAGGTTGCCATTGACCTCGCCCACGATTCGGAACTCGCCCTGACCCATGTTTCGAAGATGGAACTCGACGTCCTCGTCCGAAGCGGGACGATTCTCCTTGAAGGTCATGATCGAATCCGGATCGAAGTCAGCACCACCCACCTCCGCGATCGGAGTGGCCCACTGTGGAACAGAGTGCTTCTTGGTCAGTGCGACATTGACGACGATTGCGTATGCAGCGAGGAGGGCCATCGCGGTCAGGGCTGACGAACCGATGGCGAATCCCTTTCCTGTGGCGGCAGTCGTATTGCCCAGGGAATCCAGCATGTCGGTTCGTTCACGAACGAATGCGGGCTGTCCGGTCATTTCGGCATTGCCACCGGCATTGTCGGCGATAGGACCGTAGGCGTCCGTTGCCAGAGTGATGCCCAGCGTGCTGAGCATGCCAACGGCGTCGATACCGACGCCGTAGAGGCCCAGGAGGAAGTTCTCGTTGCCGCCACTGAACCCGAAGGCCAGAAGGATGGCCGCAACGATCACGAGCAATGGCGCCCAGGTCGACTTCATGCCTTCGGCGATACCGGCGATGATGACCGTGGCATGACCTGTCTGGGTCTGCTCGGCGATTCGCTGGGTCGGAGCATGCTCGTACGACGTGTAGTATTCAGTCGCGAACGCGATGATGAGTCCGGCGGAAAGGCCGGTCACGATGGCGAGTGTCGGCTGCCACCATGCATAGTAGGCCGCTACATCGGGATCCCTCAGGAGCAACCAGAAGAGCACGCCTGATCCCACGGCCACGAGTGCCGAGGCGAACCAGACACCCATGTGGAGTCCCTTGAGGAGCTGGCTGAACGAGGCGCCTTCCTTCGCACGCACCACGAAGACACCAAGGAGGGAGCAGATGATTCCCAGACCAGCCAGTGCCATTGGAGCGGACGCGAGGATGTAGGCCATCTTTTCGGTCATCTCACCGAAAGCGCCCGACAAGGCAGCCGTGGCACCCAGTGCCATCGATGCCAGGATCGAACCGTAGTAGGACTCGTAGAGGTCGGCACCCATGCCGGCCACGTCGCCGACGTTGTCACCAACGTTGTCCGCGATGGCGGCGGGGTTTCGAGGATCATCTTCCGGAATACCGGCCTCGACCTTACCGACAAGGTCGGCACCGACGTCTGCAGCCTTCGTGTAGATACCACCACCGACTCGGGCGAAGAGTGCCTGAGTGGAGGCTCCCATGCCGTAGGTGAGCATGATCGCAGTGATCTCCTCGAGACCGCTGTTGGGAATGAGCTGATTCCAGAGGAAGTACCAGACACTGACATCCAGAAGGGCGAATCCGACCACGACGAGTCCCATGACCGCACCAGAGCGGAAGGCAACGGTGAGACCGTCGTTAAGAGATTGCTTGGCAGCCCATGTCGTACGGGCCGAAGCATTGGTCGCCATCTTCATTCCGAACCAGCCACAGAGTCCTGAGAACAGACCTGCAATCGGTACACCGGCTGCGGTCCAGAGCGGCTGAATGTTCAGAAGTCCAAGAATCGCCAGAATGGCGACGAGCACAATGAAGACGACAAAGACCACCTTGTACTGTCGTACCAGATACGCCATGGCACCCTTTCGGACGGCCTCGGCGATGTGAATCATGTTGTCCTCACCCTCGGAGCGTGCCATCACGCTGCGACTGAAGACGAATGCAGCTAGGAGCGCGAGAATCGCTCCAATGGGTGCAAGGAACCATACCCATGCGTTATCCACTACTGGTTGAAAATCAGCAAGCATCACTCCGCTCATGCCTACAACTCCTCATGTAGAAACCGCGCTCGCATATCAACGACGCGGCACACAATCACCTTGGTTCGTGTCATCTTCAGGTACGAAAACCATCAAC
>MDTA01021404.1_pt1 | contig 13468 bp, 12 predicted proteins | sample 811151 | NCBI WGS metagenome assembly MDTA01 (sample SAMN05326648, study PRJNA326480) | marine metagenome | isolation source: seawater | place: Indian Ocean: South | collected 2010 | reverse complement strand
TAGTTTTTATGTAAAATTTCTTCTGCTACTGGACATGTAGATTTAAGTTTATAATTTATTGGATTATATATTTTTCCTATTCTCCACGGAAAGTTTTTATTTCCATATGCAATTTTCTTTTGAAAAATTGGAAGCTTATGAATTAAAGTTAATTCTCCGCTTATCCACGGAACTCCCTCAGCCCTTAGTGCATTTAAAATTTTATTTTTAGATACTTTTAGTTTTTTTGTATTAACTTTCATTGGAAAAGCATAATAACTGTGGGTCATTTCTTTTGGCACAATTGGTAAACTTAATCCATCTAAATGACTCAATCCCTTAATTAATTGATTTGCCCAATTTTGTTTCTCTTTGACAAGATATTTCAATTTTTTTAATTGCTCTATACCAATAGCAGCCTCAATTTCACCTAGTCTATAATTTCTCCCAATCAATCCAGAAATTTTATTAATTCTAAATTTTTTTACCACTGCCTCAGCATGATTTCTTATCAATTGAAGTCTTAAAGCTAATTTTGGATTATTTGTTACAAGAATACCCCCTTCTCCTGTGTGAATAGTTTTGTGGTAGTTAAGACTAAATCCTCCAATATCTGCAAGAGTACCTGCATATTTACCATGGTATTTTGCTCCTATTGCTTGAGCAGTATCAGATATAGTCTTTAAATTATATTTTTTAGCTAAAAAAATAATTTTTTTCATATCCGCTGGTCTCCCAAAATAATCTACGGCCATTATTGCACGAGTTTTTTTTGTAATTTTCTTTTCGATAGATTTTGAGCAAATATTAAACGTATTTGGATCAACATCTGCAAATACTGGAACAAGATTCCATTGCAGAATTGCGGAAGCACATGCACACATTGTCATTGTTGGCAATATTACTTCATCTCCAGGATTTAAATCTAGAGCTCCAACTGCACAACTCAGCCCAGAAGACCATGAATTAACTGTTATTGCATATTTAACCTTAAAATATTTTGATAAATTTTTCTCAAATTGTCTTACATACTTTCCTCCAAAAAATTCATCTGAAGGTTCACCTAGAAAAGAAGATAACTTTCCCGACTTCACAACTTTGATTGCCGCTCTTAGCTCTTCTTTACCAATTGTGTTATATGTTTTAATTGAATCATTAAAACTTTTAGGACCACCAAAAATAGCTAATTTTTCTTTTTTCATTTTTTTACCTTAAAAAAAAATTACATAGTTTCAGATTATAAATTGCATCTTTTAATTGATTATTTTTATAGCTTCTTTTAATCATTGTATTAAACTTTTCATATACAAATTTAATATTCATATTTTTTTTATAACTTATCTTTTCTTTTAAAACTAAATTATTTTCATTAATAAAGACTTTATTTTTTTTCTTTTTCAATATTGTGATGTCCTTATCGTCTTCGTAATAAATTATACTAGAATTTGTTTGTAGTTCAAACTTACCAAGTTCATAGTTTGCCTTAGGCGATGAAAAAAGAAATATTTTAAATTCTTTAAATTGAAATAAAATGTTTGGACTTTGATTTTTTTTTGAGTCAATTACTTTATAATAAATTGGCATTCCAAATAAATACAATATTAAATCAATAAAATGACACCCTCCATGTTGTAAGTTTTTTTTATACCAAAAATAACCATTTAAAATTTTTCCAAGTGAACCTCTATCTAATTTGTTTTTTAATTTAATGATTGCTGGATTATACCTTCTTAAAAAATTAACTATTACTTTAATTTTTTTTTGTTGAGAAATTTTTAAAATTTTATTTGCATCACTGGTATTAATAGAGATTGGTTTTTCACATATAATATTCTTTATATTTAAATTTGCCATTTGTTTAAAAACACTATATTGAGCTCTAGTTGGAACTGAAATAACTCCTAAATCTATTTTCATATTTGAGCATTCATTTATAGAATTAAAAGCATTAACTTTATATTTTTTAGAAAATAACATCCTTTTTTTTTTGTCAATGTCAACACCTCCAATCAATTTGTATTTTTTATTTTTTTTTAAAGCTTTTGAATGTGTTAAAATGTATGATTTTCGAATAAGATTCTTATCATATTCAAATCCAACTTTTCCAAGGCCAACAATTATTGTTTTAATTTTTTTCAATTTTTTTTTAAATAATTAATAATATCTTCACAGCTAAAATAATAGTTTTTATTGCCAAAATGTTTAATAATTTTTTCTATAAACTTAAAATCTTTCAACGTATCAAGCTCAATTCTTAACTTTGGATAATGCAAATTCGATGGTGCTAACAAGTATAAATGTTTATATTTTTTTTTATTTTCTATAATTTCAAGTGTCACATGCTCTCTGTGTAAAAGATTTTTTGTAGATCTATAAGATTTCCTTAATATCTTTGTATAGTAAACCTGACAATTCATGCCTCCAGGAAAACTTGGTATAAATGCATTATTCAAATAATCACAGTTATTGTTTTCAAAAGATAAAATACACTGATCAATAATTGATGGATCAATTAAAGGACAATCAGCCGTTATACTAATTATAATATCTGTTTTATTTTTTTCAGCTGCAAATAAAACTCTTTGCATAACATTTTGTTCACTTCCTCTAAAACATTTAATTTTATTTTTTTTTGAAATATTAAATAATATATCATCTTTTTTTGTATTGGTTGTTGCAAGTATTATGTCATTAGCATGTTTAACTTTTTTAAGTCTTTTAATTAAGTACTCAATGATATTTTGACCATAAACTTTATAACAATGTTTTCCAGGCAACCTTGAAGAATTCATCCTAGCCTCAATAATAATAGACTTTTTCATAATCAATTGTCACCCTTTCGCTTTACGTCTTTATTTATTTGTAAAAGTGATTTGTTTTTAAAGAGATAATCTAAAATTTCTTTACATGAAAAGTATTTAATATTTTTACTCCAAAAGTATTTAATAATTTTGCTTATTAATTTATAATCTCTATAATCATCTAAAGTTAGTCCAATTTTTGGAAAATATTGATTTCCAGGTGCAACTATATTTAATATTTTATCTTTTTGAATATTTTTTCGCATACTCAAAGTAACATGTTCAAACTCCTTTATATTTTTCGTTTTTTTTTTGTAAAATTTAATTAAAGTTGATTTTTTGAAAACCTGTGCATCCATGCCATCTGGAAAAGATCTGATATTCGAATTTGTTACAAAGTCTACGTTATTAAATTTAAATGTTCTAATGCATTGATCTACAAGATTAAAATCTATTAAAGGACAGTCGCCTGTTATTAAAATTATATTTTTTGCACGAAAAAAAGTTGCTGTTTTTATTATTCTTTCAACAACATTTTCTCTTGATCCCCTATAAAATTTAATTTTTTGTTTTTTTAAATATTGCACTAATATATCATCTGATTTACAGTTTGTTGTAGCAACAACTATCTTATCAATTAAATTTGATTTTTTTAATCTGTCATAAAGTATTTTTATAGTTGGTGTATTCTGAATTTTTTTCATCACCTTTCCAGGTAATCTTGAAGAAGTCATTCGCGCTGTAATAATTGCTAAATTTTTCATTTATCTAATTTTAAATAACCTAAAAATATCATCTAATATTAAGTTAAAAAGTCCTTTAAGAATTTTGATATTTGCATTTAAGTGACTCCCATATCTAGGAAGGTCAGATCTTTTTATTTGTTTGATTTCGAACTCTGCAATATTTAATTTTTTTCTTTTAACATTTAAAAGTGTTTTTGTTCCAATAATATTGTTTGGATTTAATATATCTAAGTTTTTACAGTCATTTAGATTGTAACCTTTCAATCCACACAAAGGATCAAAAATATTATAAAATATCTTGGTGTATAATGAAAAAAATTTTTCTGATATTCTTGGCAAATATTTTCTTTTTCCTCTAACGATAGAATTGCCACTGTAAAGTAAATTAATTATTTTTTTTGCATCATCAACATGGTGTTGGCCATCAGCATCTATTGTAATCGCGTAATCCATTTTTAATTCAATGGCTTTTTTAAAACCAATATTCAAAGATAAATCATATCCTAGATTTACTTCGTTTCTAATATTTGTTACTTCCATACCTGAAAGTACACTGCTTGTTTGATCAGTAGAGCAATCATCTACAACAATTATTTTTCCAAATTTTTGGATCTCTTTAATTACATTAATTAAAGTATTTTCCTCATTATATGACGGCAAAATAAAGCATAATTTTTCATTAAACATATAAAGATTTTTCAAAATAATTAGTTATTAGTTCATGAGGTCCAAAACCTCTTTTAAATTTATTAATATTTTTTAATTTTTCATTTTGAATATTTTCACCAAAAGAACCAAGGTCTAAAAAACTGTGCTTAGACCTTTTCAATTCAAGTATAGCTTCCCATAATAGCAAATGTCCTACTCCTCGAGATCTATCTTTTTCAATAATTGTATTATTTGCTGCAGCTGAATAACTAGCATAATATTTATTAATATTGAATGTCATGCCTCCTAAAAGATTTTTCTCATCGTAAGCTAATGAGATTAATACATCATTATTTTTTAATGCTTTTTCTTTAATTCTGATCGATTCAATATCCAATTTTTTTCCACCTCTTAGTAAAGCTGAGCTGTATAAATTTATCCAATCATTAAAATGTTTTTCATTAAATATTTTTTGATTAGAAAATAAAATTTTATTTTTTCTTTTTTCTTTGTTAATTAATGATTTGTAACTTTTTCTTAAATTTTTTCTTAGATTTTCAGTTTTTTCCCTCAAATTTATAAACATTGAAAAATTTTGTTTTAATTTAAAATTTTTCTTTTCCAGCAAATTTAATGTTTTTTCTCTATCTTTTTTGTTTTCAACCAATGGAATAAGTCTAAAGTAAATATGGGCAACTTTAGATAAAATAAGGTTTTTTTCTAAAATATCTAAAAAACCTTCCTTTAATATTTCTTTATCAGTAAATTCTACATAATCAGAATAATTTAATCCGCATATATTGTTAGTTTTAATTATCTTAAATTCTTTTTTATCAAATAAAAATTTGACATTTTCAGCGTTATTTGAATTGATTAAATAATCATTTCCTATTTGTGATTTAGACTCCATAGAAAACTAGATTAAATCTTTCAGCTTTATAATTGAATTTTTTTTTATTAATTTTTTAGTTTTTTTTCCTATTATTTTTTTATATTTATACGGTTCAAGACTACCTTTTGGAGAAGGTCTAAGAAAAATTAAATCTTTTTTAGTAATTAAATGTTTTTTCTTAAGAATTTTGTTCGAATGAATTGATCTTCTTTGAACAATTGCTGGATCTTTTTCTTTATATTCAATTTTTTTATTTAAACTTCCTAGAGATCTTTCGAGTTCTCTAGATCTAAGTATCATATCTTGCCATGTCCTTGGATTCATAGAAAACTTATGATCAGGTCCTGTTAAACTATTATCAAGAGTAAAATGTTTTTCTATAATTCTTGCTCCTAATGCAATCGCCCCTAAAACAGTTGCATGTCCATGAGTATGGTCACTTAAACCTAAAATTGCTTTAGGAAATATTTTTTTATAAGTTTTTAATACATTTAAATTTATATAATCATAATTATTTTCACCAGCGGTATAATTTGTATTGCATTGCATTATTGCAATTTTTTTATTAATTTTTAATCCTGCTTGATATGCTTGCTTTACCTCTTTAAGTGTTGAAGCTCCGGTAGCAATAATATATGGCTTGTCTTTTGAAGCTATGTACCTAATTATTTCTAACCAGGTTATGTCACCTGAACCAATTTTATATGCTGGAATATGCTTGTCAACATGATCAACCAAATCAAATGAGTATGGTGAAGTAAAAAAATCTATCCCTACCTTTTTACATTCTTTTTTAAGTATTGGAGTCCATTTTAAATTTATAGATGCATCTTTATAAACTTGATAGACACTTTTTTTCCACTTAGATTGGTGTGATAGTTGTTTAGTAAAACTCTTGAACGAGTAATCACTTACTATTGTATCTGCATTAAAATGTTGAAACTTAGCCGCATCTGCACCAGCTTTTTTAGCTTCTTTAATAAGTTTAATAGCTTTATTTAAATTTCCATCATGATTTGCGGCAATGTCAGCTATAAAGTATGTAGGATAATTATCTCCAATTTTTTTGTTGTTTATTTTAAACATATTGCTCATAAATTAATTTTTATACTCAAGTGATATTTTTTTAATTTCATTGTCCAAATTTGGGAGTAAAACATTAAATTTTTTTTCGAATTTACTTACTTTCATTCTCATATCTTTGTTTCTTTTAGCAAAAAAATTGATGTCATTATAGGTAACTTTCTTAATTAGTTTTTGATCTAGATTCAAAATTTCAGCAAATTTAATTGCAAATTTATATTTAGAAAATCCATTCTTACTACCAACATTGTACTTTCCATTATATCTCTTAATTAAAATAATATTTAATATATCACAAAGTGATTCGATAGATAATGGACTAAATTTAATGTCGTGAGCTAAACTGATTATTTTCTCATTTTTTAAACTTTTAAATATCCAGTCACTGAATGAATCTCTTTTTTTATTCATAGACCTGCCAGCAAAGTTGGTTCTCAAAACTATTGAATTTATTTTTTTACATTCATTTTCAGCAAGCAACTTGGTTTTTGTATAAAAATTTTTATAGTTGTTAGTTCTTTCACTGTTTTTTCGAATATTGTTATAAAATTGATCGGTTGAAAATTGAACTAAATACGTATTTAATTTATTGTTTTTAATTACCTTACATATATTCGATACTATTTGATAATTAACTTTTTGTGAAAAAAACTTATTTTTTTCACAAAAATCTATATCCGTAATAGCACTTAAATTTATTATAATATCAAATTTTTTCTTATTTAAATATTTACTACAAAATCGAAAATTAGATAAATTTAATTTTTTGTTTCTTTTAAATTTTTCTATCTTATATTTTTTTTTTTTTAAGTATTTGACCAGTCTTAAACCTAGTAATCCAGATGATCCAGTAATTAAAATTTTTTCCATTTAGTTTAATCTTGAAAAACCTGGCTGACTAACTGGAAAACGTAAATAATTATTAATATTTTTTATTTTTAAAATTTTATTAATCGAAGAAAATATTTTTTCTAATTCTGTAAAATAAATTTCTAAATATTTTTCGTGTTGAACACAACAATATACTGAATTAGTTGCTAAAATATTTTTTTTAAGCATTTCTTGAGTTAAATACGTTTTTAAATATAAGTTTAGCTTACTATCAAACGAAAAAGAGGGTAGCGGATCTATGCCTTGAATATTAATTTTTATTTTGTATTTTTTTGAAAGTTTCATCCATTTATTTTTAATTTTTCTTCCAATATATGATATTTTTTTCCAAGATTTTGTTTTATTCATTTCATTTAAAGTTGAAATTGCAGCAGCTGGACCTGTTGAATCTGACCAAAAAGTACTGCTTATAAAGCTTTTCATGGCCTTGCTCATAATTTCTTTTTTTCCCAAAACTGCAGTAATAGGTATTCCATTTCCCAAAGACTTTCCAAATACTGCAATATCAGGATAAATTTTGTATTTTTTGTGTAAACCACCATCGGTCTCTCTAAATCCCGAAGTACATTCATCAAAAATTAAAACAATATTTTTTTTCTTTGTTATTTTTCGAATTTGTTTTAGAAAATTTTTTTTTGGTTTTTCATTTCTCTCAACTTCCATAAATACTGTTCCTATATTAGGATTTTTGTTCAATAATTTTTTAAAGCTTTTTAAATCATTGTATCTAAATGGATGAGTTAATCCTTTTAATTTTTTAGGAATACCAATTGTACTGAGTCCAGACAAATGTATTTCATCAAGATTTTTTTTATTTGATATATTGCTTGATAGATACCAATCATGCCATCCATGATACCCACATATAGCTATTTCTTCCTTTTGGCTGAAAATTCTTGCAATTCTTATTGCTATAGCATTAGCCTCTGCTCCTGTTCTTGAAAATGTTGCCATACCACTCCATGGATGAAGTTTAATTAATTTGTCAGCAAGTATTTTATCTAATTTTGAGTTAAGTGTGGATATACTGCCTTTGTCTATTATTTTAATTAAATCTTTATTAACATTTTTGTTTGAATAGCCTAAGATATTTGTCCCTACTCCCATTAGTGAAAAATCTATATATTTTCTATTATCTAAGTCCCAAATGTTGCAACCATTTGCTTTTTTATAAAAGTTTGGCCATCCAATGGGGAGAAATTGGTCTGGTCTTTTTGATAAAAGCATACCCCCATTTAAAACTTTCTCTTTTGTATTCATCCATTTTTTATAATTCTGTTTTTCTTTATTGCTTATAGAATGCCAATATCTTGGGTCTGAAAGAATTATATTATCAGAACTCAGTTTTTCAAAATTCAAAATATTTATTATTGTTTTATTTTTTTGAATATTTAAAAATTCTTTTCTTAGATATTCAAATTGTTTTTTATTGTCTAGTCCTATTACAAATTTATCTATTAAATTATTTTTTAAGGCAAATATTAAAGAAGCTTTCAAGGCATTTACTTTATTTCTAGATAAAAATTTTGACCATTTTCTAAAATCTTCATTCCAAATTTTTAATTGTGGTGTCAATTTGTGATATTTCTTTAGTAAAGATCCTTGTAAAAATATTGATCTTGCGTGAAGCTCGATTTTCTTTTTTTTAAGTTTTTTTAATAACTTATTGTCTGAAAATGGTTGATAAAAAACATTAAGTGGGAATTGTATTATATCTGGAGTAAAAACATCTAGAATGTTATTTAACTCAAATGTATTGTATATTGATATTCCAATTTTTTTTATTATTTTTTTTTTTTAAGTTGTCTCAATACTCTATAAACAATTTTCCATTTTTTTGAATGTAGCGGTAACAATGGGTCGTGAACAAGTATACCATACAATTTTTTAGTATTATTATATTTTAATACATTATTAATATCGTCTTTAATCTTAATCTCATAATTTTTATCTAAATCATAATCAAATTTTAATTTAGATATAATTTTTAAATTTTTATCTTTAAATTTTTTAATTATAAAATTATTATTTTTATAATGTGGTGAGGTATCTAAAAAATTTATTTCAGATTTAATTGCACACTCTAAAACCTCTTCAAACTTTTTATTTCTTGAAAGTCCGTATTTTTCATCTGATTGTGCGCAGCCTAAAATTAATTTATTTTTTAAATTCATTTTTAATAAAATTTTTAATTTCAGAAACTTTTAAAAATTTTTTATTTTTAGCCGATGAATATTCAAATTCTCTCTCTACTTTTTTACCCATTTCTTTATCTTTGCTTATTAAATATGAAATATTTTGGTCAATAAATTTAATTGAGGGTTTTAATAAATAATAATTTTTAAATTCAATAGTGTTAAAATAGTCATCTCTTGAGCATAAAATTTCACTTAGCTTTTCTCCAGGTCTAATTCCAATAAATTTTAATTTAATTTTAGGATCAATAGCTTTTGCAATATCAATAATTCTTACCGAAGGTATCTTGGGTACGAAAATTTCACCGCCATGCATCCTATAAAAACTATTTAAAACTAATTCTGCACTTTCTCTTAAAGTGATCCAAAATCTAGTCATCATTTTATCTGTAATTGGAAAATACTTTGAGTTTTTATTGTATAAATCTATGAAATAAGGCAAAACTGATCCCCTTGAGTTAGCTACATTGCCGTATCTCACCACAGAAAATCTTGTTTTTTGATCACCAGAAATATTATTTGCAGAAACAAATAACTTATCAGAAACTAGTTTGGTGGCACCATATAAATTAACTGGATTGGCCGCCTTATCAGTTGATAAAGCCACAACCTTTAATACATCTGCACTGAAGGCTGCTTCTATTACATTTTTTGCACCAATTATATTTGTATTGACATGCTCTAATGGATTATATTCTGCAAGATCAACATGTTTTAAAGCTGCTGCATGGATGACATAATGAATATTTTTCATTGCAAATTTTAGCCTGTCATTGTCTCTGACATCTCCAAGAAAAAATCTTAAAATTTTTTTTTTATCATAATTGAAATACCTTTTGGCCATAATAGATTGCTTTAGTTCGTCTCTAGAAAAAACTACAAGCCTCGATAATGAGAATTCATTTAAAAATATCTTTACTAATTCATTCCCAAGTGAACCAGTGCCACCTGTGATTAAAACAGATTTTCCATTTAAAGTTTTTTTAATTTTTTGAGAGATCATTAATTTAAAAACTTACGATAAATTTTTTATAGTATTTTTTTTAATTGAATATAGAACAATTATATGAAAAAAAAAGAATTATCTAAAAAACTTTCTGTAGTTGTTTGTTCTAAAAATGAAGAAAAAAGAATTAAAAAATGTTTAAAATTAATTATTAAGAATAAACCTGATGAAATAATTGTAGTAGACGGTGGTTCTACAGATAAAACTCTTAAAATTGCGAAAGAGTTTAAAATTAAAATATTTACAAGTAAAAACTCAAATTTAACAAATGACAGACAAATTGGATTAGACAAATCAAAAAACAATTTTGTAGCTATGATAGATTGTGACCATTTTTTAAAACCAAACCAACTTCAAAAATTATTAGACGAGTTAGTGGAAAAAAATTATGCTATTATACAAGCTCAACTTCAAATTAAATCAATAGATTTTTGGACAAATTTAGAAAATAAAACATTGGAAATTTCTCATAATATTCCAGGTTTGAAGAAAAAAATTATTGGTACAGCTCCTAATGTTTATAACAAATTTAAAATTAAAAAAATAAAATTTGATAGTAAAATAACCAAGACAATCGATGATACAGATTATTTCTATAGATTATCAAAAAAAAATATTAGATTTGGGATTGCTGAAACAAAAATATTATCCTACCATGAGAAAGGCTTTTTTAAATATTTTAGAAAATTTATTTGGTATGGAAAAGGTGATGCCGAGTTTTGTTATAAATATAAATTAAAATTTTTTTCAATGGTGTTTCACTTATTGATAAGATATCCGCTTATATATTCTTTAAAATCACTAACAAGATTTAATTTACTTCCTGTAATATTTTTTATAATACAAGGATATGTTAGATTTATTAGTATGATATTTAATTTATTTAAGCTTTATCTAAAAATTTAATTGTGTGTAAAATTTCTTTAAACGCTATGGTACTATTTTTTTTGGGGGAAAATTTATACTCTTTTTTAACTAAATTATTATCTCCAATTAAACCATAGGTTGGTTTTATATTTTTTTTAAAATAGTTTTTTTTTTTAAAATAGGGTTTAATTATCTTATTTACACTAGAAAATTTACCTGAAGATAGAATTAATTTATCAAAATTTTTTTTAGAGCAAGAAATATTGTATATAAGATTACAAATATCTTCAGCATGAGATAAATCTAAAAACAAGTTTTTTTTAATTATTTTTTTTAATGATTGTATGTCTTTTTTTAAAAGTGATTTAATAATACGAGGATACAAAAAACTTCGATTTCTATATTTTGAATCATGGTTAAATAGAATTAAGGTAGTACACTTAAGTTTTAGTATTTTTTTAAAAAAAACCATAATTTTATGAGCATGAACTTTATATTTACCGTAATAATTCATTGGTAAAAATTCTGAATTTTCATTAATAAAATTTAAATTATTTTTTTGATGCATCATTGCGCTTCCAGCCAACAAAAACTTAGCCCCATTATGAAAAAGGAGGTATGAAAAAAAAATATTGATAAAAAAAAATATATTTAAAAAATAATATTTAAAAAAATTATTTTCTTTTCCAGCATCTACATTATTTGCTGCCAAATGAATTATTAAATTTGGTTTAATAATATTTAAATCGAAAATTACTTTTGGTAAATTAATCAAATTATTAACAAAAATTTTCTCTACTGTATTTTGATAAAATAAATTTTCGGTTTTTTTTTTTTTCTTTAACAAAACCATAAACCATATGTCCTTTTTTTTTATAAATCTTTGACAAAATACGGCCATCTTGTCCATATATTCCTGTTATTAACACCCTCATATTAATACTTTTTTAACTATAAAATTTTTATTTTTGGAAATGGAATAATAATTTTTAGTTTTTTATTTATGTTTTTAATCTTTTTTAAAGAATGATTTTTTAAGTGCCAAATCAACAAAAGAACGTACTTTATTTTTTTTGAATTTAATTCTTTTTCTTTAGCAATTTCTATATTTGATACGGGTGTTATTCGTCCAAATTTGTAGGGATTTACGTCTACTATTTTTGTGATTTCTTTTGCATTTAATTTTGCTAATTGTAAGAGCACATTTCCTTTTGTAGATGCACCATAACCATAAATTAAATTGTTCCTTTTTTTTAATTTTTGGATAGTTTTTTTTAATGAGCTTGCATGTTTAAAGACTTTTTTAAAATATTTAATATAAGTTTGAGGAAGGTGAATTTTTTCTTTGTATTCTAAATCAATATATTTATTTAATTTTTTACAATGATTAACTTTATTATTTTTAATATTTAACCAAATACTCCCTCCATTTATTGAATTAAAACCAAAATCATCAATTTTCATGTTAACTTTTTCAATTAAATTTTTAAGTGAAATCAAAGAATAATATTCATAATGCTCTTGACAGAACGTGTCATAAGAAAAATTTTTAATTATTGTGGGAAGGTAAGCTACTTCCATATGAAATACACCATTATAATTTAAAATATTTCGAATTTTCTTTAAATTTTTTTCTGGATCTTCTAAATCATAAAACATAGCAATAGCAGTAATTAAGTCAAATTTTTTAGATCTGATTTTCTTAATTCCTTTTAAAAACGTTTCTGAAATTTTTCGATTAGTATTTTTATGGAATTTTCCAAACTTTTTTAGCGTAGGATCTATAGCAAAAGTATTATATTTATTATTAAAAAAATTTAAAAAAGTTCCGTCATTCGCACCAATATCTAAAATTTGACTTTTTTTTTTTATTTTGGTTTTTAAGAAATCTGCTTTTTTTCTAAGATGATTGATCATTACAGGATTCAAACCTGATCTATAACCGTAATTTTCCCCATATAAAATTTCAGGTTTATAATTATGTTTTAACTGTAAAAGTTTTGAATTTTTTGAAAAGACTATTTCTAAAGGTGTTTTTATTATTTTGGTTTTTTTTGAAACTGGAAAAGTTCCTGTAAGACCCATCAATGGAAATTTTGCTATATTAATTAAATCTTTCTTTTTAGATATTCTACAGTGCTTGATTGGTGTGAACAGGCTCATCTTATTTAATTAATAAACTTTAAAACTCTACTAAGCAACAGTAGATAATTGAGTATTGAGTATTGAGTATTGAGTTAATTATTAATAACAATTCTATTTTTAAAAAATTTTTTTCAGTGCATAAATCAAGCCAATTGAGCTATTAGTACTGGTCAGCTGCACGCATTGCTGCGCTTCCACATCCAGCCTATCAACGT
>MDTA01012032.1_pt1 | contig 13469 bp, 11 predicted proteins | sample 811151 | NCBI WGS metagenome assembly MDTA01 (sample SAMN05326648, study PRJNA326480) | marine metagenome | isolation source: seawater | place: Indian Ocean: South | collected 2010 | reverse complement strand
TAGGAGAGGTGTTGCAGCCGTCGCAGATACAGGACTTCCGCTGAAGATATCACCCTGAAAAGGGTCTAAAGGTCTAGAAGACATGCTGACAGATACTTTCCAACCTTTTCAGGGTCAGGATCTATGCTTACCAACAATTTTCTGGAGTCCGAGTCAGGCGAGTTGAAAGCTCCGAGAGGGACATACTAGAGAGGGAGAGGGGGATGAACGCCTCTCGGAGCACTTTCAGAGTCTCACTAACCTGCTCACGAATGTGTCAAAAGCGGAAGTTTTTTTGCTCACGGAATTGAGACAAATGCCGCAGTCTCAAGCCTAGTTGCTGTCGAGCAGCCCTCGACAAGTTGGCGGCAGGGGAGCATCCAGCTGTATTAGATCGCGCTTCAGCGTACGGTTTGAGGTGGGTGCACCTCTAAAACCAGAGGCCAGTGATCCGAGACTCCCGATGCAGAGGGCATTTGAAAGCGTTTCGGCTTTCCATCTCTCGTTACCTGACCAACAGCTGTGTTCGCTAGGTAACTGCCCGCTATTTTCCAGCCGTCGATTCCTCGCCACAGAACCGTATCGAGAAAAGACCATTGTTTTTTTGGAGCGTAATAGTTGGTCCCCGGACATTCCTCGCATAGATCATGGGCAACCTCCCAAAGAGGCCTTACCCAAGTGGCTAGCATAGCCCGGTCAGCATCTTCCTCGCTGGTAGTATTGAAATCTCCCGCAGCGAAAACAGGTTGATCCTTAGGTAGACCATCCAAGATGGCATTGAGTGTTGCGTAAGACTCTTCACGCATCGTAGCGGGATGAAAAGGTGCCGGAAAATGCGCGTTGAGACCGATAAGCTGATCGCCGTCGGGTAGCTCAAAGGTCGCCTCAAGAATAGGACGGGTATCTCCGATTCGGTTCGCTTGCGATACCGCGAAACGCGTATAATGAAGCCTCGCGTTCCTCGCCGGAAACTTTGAAAGAAACGCCACGTCGATCCCGCGCTTGTCGTTCCCCTCAATTAGAACCACCGTATCATATCCCAACCCAGCGAGTTGGTTGTCGCGAAGTTGCTCTAGAATGTGCATATTCTCGACTTCCTGCAAGGCTACAATATCTGGGCCAAGACCATTGTTCACCTGTCTAATGGTTGCGCCAACAACCTTCAGTTTTTGCCGAACTACATCGTCGCTCCAATCCCAGAAAAGACATTCCTCTCGCCAGCGACGCACCTTCACTTGGTGGCATTTCTCGATATGAAGTTGGTTAGTTTTCGTCTCCTTTGGCAGATAGGTTTCATCCCTCTTGCCGGGGTCGTCGGTGTTGTCGAAAAGATTCTCAACGTTAAACGTCATAATGCTGACGGCTTCGCCATGCGCCGGCCACGACGCACCTAATGTCAGCAGAAAGAGCAAAGGAATCACGATCTTCACGATATTCACCATTCGTCGATTAAAGCTGAAAAGCTAGGCATTGAAGCCTCTCTTCACGATCTAGCTTGCAGGTAACTGGAAGAAACAGATTTGCGTCGCCACGAATGCATTAGATTGCACAGCTATTGGTTAACTTTATACCGGCGATTTTACGATCTAAAACCTGATGAATTGGGCCTCACCCCGTTGGTCGACTTGAACTGGGCGCGAATTAGATGCTCCAAACGCCACCGAGCTTGCGACGGAGGGAGTTAAATCGAATAGCGCATACCGAATTCCGAATTCAGCTGCTGTCTTACTCTTGGAAACCCGCCAAGCCGTGACATCTATCTTTAATTTTACGAGCGGTTTTCACGATTCATGATTTGTTATAACATAACATTTTCAAAACTGGCAGTCATCAGATGGATGTATCGGTAACTTTGCCAATATTTTTGGGCTCTGCCGCTGTAGTTCTCGTCTCTTTGATCGGCGCATTGGTCTTTTATATTAGTGAGAGCCGACTAAAAAGGTTGATGCCGTTGCTCATAGCCGTCGCTGTGGGAGTTTTGCTCGGGGACGCTTTTCTGCACCTCATTCCTGATGCGATGGAGATGGCGGAAAGGTCGGAATCGAACATCGCACTTTGGGTCCTGATTGGCGTACTAAGTTTCGTTTTCCTAGAGAGTTGCCTCCAATGGAGGCACGATCATGCCATCACAAGCGCTCGCGAAAACCAAGGGGAGATAGCATCTTTCGCTAAGATGAACCTTTTCGGCGATGGAGCCCACAATTTTGTTGATGGCGTTTTGATCGCCTCGAGCTTCCTAGCAGACCCCGCACTGGGCGTTGCCACTACGGTTGCGATCGTCTTGCATGAGATTCCCCAGGAAATCTCAGATATCGCAGTCTTAATTCAGGGTGGATTTAGTCGTCGTACGGCTGTCCTTCTTAATTTCTTTTGTGCAACCGCCTGTATTGCCGGGGCGCTTGTCACAATCCTTTTTTCCCAGCTTATGGAACTAAATCTCAGCGCGATGTTGGCATTCACCGCGGGTGGCTTTATATACATCGCTACAAGCGATCTAGTCCCGCTTCTACGAAGCGAAAAGTTGAAAGCCTCCGTTCCCGTGCAGTTTGCATCCATCACGATCGGTATTTTGTCTATGCAGGCGATCCTATGGTGGGAAAGCGCGAATTTCCTTTGACACTCGAAAATTACACGGTTTCGGCCTCAGCTGGATTTTCCGTCTAGGAACGTTTTAGCAAGTCCTCGGCTTTTGTTCTGATGAAAATGAAATTGAAATACAGAGAAAAAATGAGCACTGAATCAGAAGAAATCGGGTCCAGAAGCCCTAGTGAAAAATGCACGCTTTTCGTCTGCACTTCATGCAGACCAACTGGTTTTCCAAGGGAACCTAAGGAAGATCGCCCAGGCTTCCTTTTACACCAAAAGATCTCGGAAGCTTTGGAAGGATCAGATCTTGAAGATTCGGTGAATGTGGAGGCTGCTAAGTGTTTAAGCCTTTGTCCCAGGCCCTGTGGTGTAGCACTGACATCCGGCGAGACGTGGACTTATTTATTCGGAGACCAAGATCCAGCTACGTCTGTCGCATCTATCTTAGAGTGCGTTTCCATTTATCTTAAATGCGATGACGGAGAGATGCCGCGCAGCGTTCGCCCCCCTGGTCTTAGAGAGAGTATTTTAGGCCGCCTACCGCCACTAATAAAAAACGTTGGAGACCTTTAATGAGTAGTTATGAAAAAGTACCGGTAACAATCCTTACAGGATTTTTGGGATCTGGAAAAACAACCTTGCTGAACCGAATTCTGACCGAAGAACACGGCAAACGGATCGCTGTAATTGAAAACGAATTTGGCGAGGTGGGCATCGATCAGGGGCTCGTAATAAATGCTGACGAAGAGGTATTTGAGATGTCGAACGGGTGTATCTGCTGCACCGTTCGAGGCGACTTAATTCGCGTACTCGGAAATTTGATGAAGCGGCGAGATAAGTTCGATTATGTGCTTGTAGAAACCACCGGACTGGCGGATCCCGGTCCCGTGGCCCAGACGTTCTTTATGGACGATGAGATCAAAGACGAATTCTCATTGGATGGAATTGTCACATTAGTTGATGCCGCACACATCGATCAGCAACTTCGTAGGAGCGACGAAAGTTCGGAGCAAGTAGCGTTTGCAGATGTGTTAGTTCTAAACAAATCTGATTTAGTTTCCGACGAGTCGCTTGATCAACTCGAATCTAGGCTTCGCGAAATGAATCGTATGGCAAAGATACTTCGGACGGAAAGAGGGAATGTCCCTGTAGATACTGTGTTGAATTTGAGTGCTTTCGATCTTGATCAGGCGCTCGAAAAGCGGCCCACATTCCTTGAGCCAGAGTATCCGTTTGAGTGGACTGGCGTTTATTGGCTAAGCGCAGGCCGTTATGAGTTGAGTTTGCAAGAGGGTCCGGATCCCAATATGTCTCTCGTAGTTCTAGCTAATCAGTCGACCGAAGAAGAATCGCTGCACGAGGGGGCCGAATGGTGCGTTAGGCAGTTTGCCGAGTCTCCTCAGCCTTTGCGACCCACCGAAGTGGTCCCCTTGAATAAGCACGTCGATTTGCAGCTAGAAACAGAGGGCCAAAAATCTTTTTTCCTAGAAATTGAGCAGCCTATGTTTGTGGGTCTATTTGCTCAACACACTGCTGAGGAATTTGACATCAAACTTTTTGCGAAGACAGGAGAGAGTCTGCCTTTGTCTGCGGAACGAACGTGGGTTGCTCAGCACGAGCACGACGACGAGGTGACTTCAATTGCGATAGAGCGGGACGGAGATGTCGATATCCAGCAGCTGAACGACTGGTTGAGTCAACTTCTGGCGGAAAAAGGGGTGGATATATTCCGCTTAAAAGGGTTTATCAGCATCCCCGATGATCCTCGGCGATTTGTGTTCCAGGGTGTGCATATGTTGCTTGATTCACAACCGGAAAGACTGTGGGGAGAGATGCCACGCAAAAACCAATTGGTTTTTATCGGCAGAAACTTGGATGAAGAGGTAATTACCAAGGGATTTGATCGGTGCCTGATTCATTAACGCAAAGACCTCAAGGTGCTTTGCGTGATGGCTGGACTGCTGATGTGCAGGATTACGCATTGGTATGCGATTGGGCCGCGGGGGGCAGAGTATTACTCGTCGGTGATGCAAGCTCAACGCTTAGCTGTTTCGATGGTAAAAGTGGTTACCTCCTTTGGCAGCAAGGAGATGTTCACGGCGGCGGGCTACTAACCTTGGCAGTGCATCCAAACGGAAAAATCCTAGCGTCCTCAGGGCAAGATGGAGAGGTCGTTTTTTGGAGCGTCGCTGACGGTGATAAACTTCGCGCTATCAAAGTCTCCAAAAGCTGGGTGGAGCATTTATCTTGGTCTCCAGAAGGATCCTCGCTGGCCGTAGCTTGTTCAAGAACCGCGCTAGCACTGGATCCACACGGAAGCGAGAAATGGCGATCTGAAGACCATCCAAGCACCGTTAGCGCGATCGCATGGTCAGGAGAAAAAGAACTGGCTACAGCATGCTACGGGAGCGTGAATTTCTACGAAATCGAAAAAAAAACAGTCAGTCAAAAACTAGAGTGGCAAGGATCACTTGTATCGATGGTACTCAGCCCAGATGGAGAAATTGTGGCGTGCGGCAGTCAGGATAACTCCGTGCACTTCTGGCGTCGCTCGACCTCGGAAGACGCGATGATGTCGGGATACTCAGCTAAGCCGAGCAGCCTATCCTTTGACCATTCTGGTGTTCTTCTGGCAACCGGTGGCGGCGAACGAGTTACTGTCTGGAGCTTCGATGGCGACGGCCCAGAAGGAACCGTACCTGGAGAGCTGGAACTTCATAGTGAGTCCATTACTTGCCTCTCGTTCGCACCACGTGGAATGCGTTTAGCCTCCGGTTCGAAGGATGGCTCGTTAGCTATCTGGTCGCTAAATAGTGACGGACATGGTGGTGCGACCGGAGCGGTATTAACTTTTGAATCAATAAGCGCGCTTAAATGGCGTCCAGACGGGCGGGCTATCGCGGCTACTAGCTCTCAGGGAAGCGTCACGTCCTGGCGTATCGCAAGATAAAGGTAAGCTCCTGAAAGATATAAACAATACGTTCCGCAACGTCGAGAAAATGCTCAAAAACTCACGTTGGTTCGACGACGAATGGGCAGTGTACAACCGGGGGCCTTACCTCCAGTTATATAAATCTGGCTGGTATAACCACAACAATTCCGGCGTTCATTTTGAAACTTTTATAGAAGCCGCTCAGTTAAAAAAAAAGGCCTTCCCAATCTTAATGCACGCGGAGGAGGATTGCCCTTGTCAGACAGAATTCATTCAAAAATTTTTATGCCTTGAGGGAAATCGAATTACAGAATGGAGAGGTTGGTCGATAGAAAACAAAGGATACAGTGTTTTACGAAAAATTGTGCCGCTGGGCGTCAAGAAGCTTGAAGACAGGATATACGCGGAGTTGTGTCAACTTCGGGTGCTCGCGGCAAGTATCGATAGGACGTTGGCTACTTTGAGCAACGAAGATTTTTAGCTGTCGCACAAAATAGGTATGTCGGATGAAACGAACAAAAAGCCCCTGCGTAAAAGTTTGCGAATTTTCAGGGCCCGCGAGTTGGTGCATTGGCTGCGGCCGAACTCGTGACGAGCGCCACCTTTGGGATAAGCTGAACCCCTACGCGCGAAACAAGTTAAGTGCGCAACTGAAAAAAAGAATGTTGAAAATGCGAGCCATCTAGGAGGCTTGGCTGCTCTCTCAGCTCGGGCCTTGGCCCATTTTTGTGCTCAATATAAATGCAAATTGATTGGCCAGCGCCACTCGGTTTGTTACTTTCATTTTCTCCACCCTGCACCACCTGCAACAGTAGTTCCCTTATCGACGTATATACACGCGCGCGTATAACGCTGATAACAGGAGAGATGTCGCAGGTGTTGCGGATGTAGGACTTCAGCTGAAGATGTCACCCTGTAAAGGGTCTAAAGCCTCAAAACACGGTCAAACAAATACTTTTCAACCTTTTCAGGGTTAGGTTTTACGCTTACCAGTATTTTTCTAAGCTCTTAAAAAGGTGGGGTAAAAGCTCCGAGAGGGACATACAAGGAGGGGGAGAGGGGGATGACCGCCTCTCGGAGCCACTAAAAAATCTCATTACCATGTCCACGAATGTGTTAAGGGCGGAGCTTTTTTGCTCACGGCACTATGACGTCTTTGGTCGGCCATAGTTTTTTTGGCCAGCGCCTAACGAAGTGTGCTCGCGCTGTTTTGGCCTGATAGTGTTTCGGTAGCGCGATGATGCCGTTTACCAATAGCAACAAGAGAGAAACAAATGAGATTCGTTCACTGTGTTGTATTGCTGGCCTGTCTTGTCTATCTCAATGGAGCGATCGCGAAGCTCGAATCTTCTGCGAGTTCGAAACAAATTCAAGTGGGAAAGGACCTTGGCGTTTTGAGACTGGATCCGCAGCTAAACAAGATCGTATCCCCGGATGCAGTTGTTGAAGTTTTGGCTTCCGGCTTTAGCTTTATCGAGGGGCCAGTTTGGAACAGCGAAAAGCAAGTTCTTCTCTTTTCCGATGTCGTGACCAACAAAATATATGAATGGGATGGCAATGCGATTCGTATATTTCTCAACCAAGTCTTTCCCGAAAGCCCACCAAGAGGGCATCGGAGAGTAAGTTCTAATGGACTGACTTTCGACGAATCAAATCATTTAGTTATCGCAGACATGGGATATAGACAGATAACGAAGTTTGACTCGGAACTAAAACGAACTCCAATTGTTTCGGCGTTCGAAGGCCGACGCTTTAATAGTCCAAACGACCTGATGTATGACTCCAAAGGAAACCTTTATTTTACTGACCCCCCGTACGGTTTGGACGGGCTGGACGAGTCGACACTTAAGGAGCTGAATTTCAACGGTGTCTACCGTTTAGATCCAGCAGGAAATCTCGATTTGTTGTCGTCAGGTCAAAATCGTCCTAACGGGCTCGCTCTTTCTCCTGACGAAGACTGGTTATATGTTGCGAACTCTGACGCGACGAAGATTTGGATGGCTTATCAATTGTCTGGGTCGTCGGTTCAAAGCGAAAAAATATTTTTTGATGCTGGTTACATTGAAGCACCAGGCGTTCCGGATGGAATGAAGGTCGATAATGCTGGCAACATCTTCGCCACCGGTCCAGGGGGCGTGTTAGTCATCTCGGCGGAGGGGGAACATCTGGGTACGATTTCGACTGGTGAGATCACAGCGAATGTTGGTTGGGGCGGAGCAATGCCTGGAGACCGTTGCGGAAGCAAGACGCTTTACATGACGGCGAGTACCAGCTTGTACTCCATCGATGTCCTCACAGGCGGATGCAGTCCTGGCAAATAGCGATCGTCACGATTTATTCGTAAACGAACCCTGAAAAGGTAGAAAAGCCTCTAACCGTCAATCGGAAGAGCAGGATTCAACGCGATTGCGGAGGATGGCCTTCCGCCAGTTGTGCGCACTACCCGTCTCAACCACCCCCAAGTCTGAAGTTGCGTGACTGCTAAATCGACTAGATCCGTTGATGTGAGTTTGGACCACCTCTTTTGCTGAATCACGCTGATCTCCATGTTGTTGACGACTTTGCCAGTCAAGATTTTTTCGCTGAGTTTATGCGTTGGTGCCAAAGCGGGGTTGATAGCCGACGCCCACAGCTTTTTCGCATGCGCCTCTAACACCTCACACCAAGCGATAGCGAAGCGCACTGCCTGCACCGGTACTTTTTGACTGGAGATAGACCCTGCACATGCTTCAATCAAAAAGTAATTAAGTGCCAGACGTGGCATGAGCCCTCTATACTTGGCGATGTGAGATTTAAAGGCTGGTGCTTCTATCGCGTGGATTTGGGTTTCGAGAGCGATAAACCAGTCGGTGGCCACGGCTTGCGCCTCGTCGTCGAAATGAAAGTAGTGAAAAGAAGATTCGTCTGGGCCCGCCATTGGTATGCCTGTTTCGAGGGTGCAGATCGATTTCCATTCATCGTTCGCTAGCTTCTTGTAAACAGCGTTATATGCAGTTTGTGCGTCCTTATCTGGCGGCTCGTCTACATAAGATCTTGGCCCGCGCCGATCGGGATAGAGCAAAATCTGAAATCGTTGAAGTAAACCGTCGGCGCCTTTTCCATCTTGGCCTGCGGAGTGAATTAAGCTGTCGAGCTTGCCGGGCTGAATGGTCCCAAAGAGCGAAAGACACACGTGTGGAATGTAGAGGCACCCACGGCCAATCCGGTCATAACTGTGACCGCCATCGCCGCTCCATGCCTCAAGGAAGAACTCACGATCACCCTCTTTGCCGGCTCTTGTAAGAGTTTCAAACCATCCCGATATCTCATCCCGCGACAGCATGAGGCCGTAGGGATTGGCCTGACAGAGCTCTGCCAACTTCTCGGTAGTTGCGTCGTTACAGAGATAACGACGCCCCCCTGCGGCGAGCTTTCGTTGCAGTTTCACTACCTTCCCATGAAGCTCCTCAAGGGCTTCTTTTGCGGCAGCCTCTGACCCGTCACCTTTCTTTAGCGCATCCTTCAAATCTTTCTTCGCCAGACTCTCGCGCTCCGTCAAGATTGTTAGCTCTTTTCGGTACGCTATCTCGATCTGCTCCCATCTTTTACGCTCATCACGCTCAAGATTTGTGATCGGCTTTAGTGCCTGATTCACTGAAGGGCTCTTGAGCTCACCTGGCGGCGCTACGACAAGGCCCCAGAGGTTCGCATGCTCTTCCCAAGGGTCTTTAACTTTAGGTCTTATTGCGGCGCGACGACCAATGATGCTGGATGCACTGACAAGCGCGGCCGAGGCAATATATTCCGTCGGAATATCCATACGCCGAGCAACGTCCGTCAGCCATGGTTGTAGGCTGGGCGGGACGCACAGATCTGGAAATTCAGGAAGTGGATCAGCCTTTGGAAGCGGAAACTGCAAGGGTGCGAAATTATCGGTAGCTTTTTGGGGCGTCCACCCTTTGGCGGCGGCGCTGTCATAAAAAGCTGCAAGTTCCTGCTCGGTTTGCGCCTGCGTATAACCCTCCATCGTTAACGAAGCGGCAAGTTGCAAAACATCCGCGCGGCTGGCACCGCGGGCCACTAGAGAGGCGACATTGTTCCGGACAGTTGTGTGCCACTGGCCAGGTACAAACGCCAGAGCCCAATTTTGTGCTTGACTGCGTTCGCGATCTGGCTTTTTCGAAGAGACATTTAACTGGCTGAGTATCGCCTCTGGAAAAAGCGGGAGCTCGCCAAAACCAATATCTGTTTCCAACTCGTACCCACGGCCGACTACGATAATAAGCCCGCCCTCGGCTCGTATATCGACCCCAGGCGCAATTTTATTGGCGCTGCAATGCAGTCCATCGACATGGCGGAAATAAAAATGTCGCCCGCCGCTCTGGCTTTTCACCGTTCTCGTTCGGGGGATTAGATGGGCATTGGCATCAAGCCATTCTAAACCGCTCGGTAGATTTGGGTCTTTCTTAATATCAATATCCAAAACAGCGATACCCGTCACTAGGCCAGTGGGCATTGCTATAACTTCCGCCTTTGGGTGAGAAAACATTTCGCGGATGAGTTTTGGGTCGCGACTAGCATCTTTGAATCCGTGGGCGGTCGTTGGTTTTTTACCCTGAGTGAATGGGAATACAGGAACTCCATGCTCAGCAGAATAAGAAACTGCCTGTTCGATTAAGGATTCACTTTGCATCACAGACTCCCTCGCGACTGCGGGAAATTTGTTGATCAATCCAATGGTCTACGTCCGCTTCGAGCCAGCCGACCGAGCGGGCGCCTAACTTAATCGGACGAGGGAAATCTCTAGCCTGAATTTTGGCGTAGATTGATGATCTTGCCAGGCCTGTTCGATCCGCGACCTCGAGGATCCGCAAAATTTGGTGAGACATAAGACAATCCTGTTAGTTGCAACAGGATCACTAATTTAGTGACAGAAAACGTTTCGTGAAGGCTTAGCCTAATTCTTTCTTTTCACGCGATATTCCGGCGCCTTTCTTGCCGTGCTTGCTGGCCTGCCGCGACTTTTCGGCTTTGGTAACAAGTTGCGCCGAAAGGTCTGCGTTCGAATCTGCTAGACGGTCTATCTCTAGCTCAGCATTTCTAAGTTCGCTTATGGCGGTAAGGTAGTTCGCCAGCAGCTCCTCATGTGTATCTGGAACCGCAAAGGCAAGTGTTGATCGTGCGACGCTGGCTTTCGCTTGAGTTCCCGTAACGAGAGCAACGACACCTTTTGTAACGCCTTGAACGTTGCTCAGTTCTTCCCACTTTTTTTGTTTTAGGGCCCATTCAAAAAAAGGTGCTGCTTCAACCGTGTCACGTGAAGCCGGCGCTAAAGCCTTTATATCGCGCGCATAACTGATTCGAGATCTGACTCGTTTAAGTGCGCCCGACTTTTTTCTCCCTCCGGCCAAATATTCTTCCGAGTAAACAATAGAGCAGAGCCAAGGGATGAGGTCCTTTTCATGGATGCGCGGTGAGTCGAACGGGAAGATAGTTTGTTCCGACTGCGTGGACTTATTGGGCGCGCCGGAATCCCGCTCGGCTCTATCCTGCGTCGCGGACTTCACAGGATCAGGCTCGTTTTCTTTCTTAGTCCTCCTTGCACACACGATTTTTCCTCGTCGATATTGCATGCCCAAACGATACCAGCGAATCTAATGAAGTCTGAAGTCGATCAATAGGAAGTAGATCAGTGGAACCGCCGGAGTACGAGCCTGAACATTTTGGCGTTTTACACCGATCCAGCAGGTCATCGGGAATCTGGATGGATTCCTTTATCTTGGATGACGAGGTCCTTTTCAGCAGCGGCGCGCTGGGCAGTCTGACATTCACAGTTGGCGCGTAGAAAACGAGTTTCTAAATGGAAGAATTTTCACCAAATCATGATCAGTCAATCATTTATATGGTGCGAAATGAGCTCGATAAGAACGAAATTTACATAGGTAAAACCGATCGATCGTTACCAGAGCGAAGGGAGGAGCACGAGGCGGCCGCATTGAAAAGGGACGGGATAAAGTTCCATGAAGCACTATTGCAAACGGGATTTGCGAATTGGAAATGGGCGATTCTTGAAGTTTGTGCTCGTGAGAAAGCGTTCGATCGGGAGAAGATGCACATCAAGCAATTTGCTGCCTCAAGCGTTGAAGTGCTGAATACGGTCCATAACAAAAAGAATTTAGAGACGGCTCTCGTCCTGCAACCAAGAATAAAGAGACTGTCTGAACCTAATGCCGAATCCGATCTATACCGTCGCGAGGGAAAGGTTCTAAAGCCGGTAATTAATTTAACAACAAACAAAGATTATAGAAGTTTGTCGGACGCCTCCTTAATCGAAAATGAGTCAAAATCGACAATACGTAATAGTTGCAACACCGGAAAAATCCTGCAGAACGGATCTCGCTATGCTTGGGTTGATCTAGAGGGCAAACCAGCGTTGACGGAAGGCCACTCCACAGATCAGGTCATTGGTCTATCTGCGAAAAAGGTAAAAAACCTGGTAACAGGTAAGGTGTTCAAAAGCGCGGTTGAAGCAGCCAAGGAACATGGTGTCTCTCAAAACGCTATAAGAGCGAACGCCGTTGGAGAATCGGCACTCGTAAAAGAAAAATGGGTCTTCTGCTACCTGGACGCTAATGGAAAGGAGATTCGGAAAGATAAGCACTCTGCTGGATTGCAGAAATTGAAGGAAGATGCCCGCGTGAAGTATGTCGCGTGGCACATTAAAGATGAGGGCAGGGAGAACCTTTATCGTTTTAAAGACTTATCGTCCTTGGCCGCCAGGTTGAATTTAAAAAGCAAATCACACGTAAAGGGAGTTTGTGACGGCACAAGAGCTCATGTTGAAAATTGGAGAGTCGCTTTTGCTGACGAACAAGGGAACCCCATTCTAAAAAACAAGCATAATGAATTCGCAAAGAAGGTGATCCGCCGGGTAATTTGTTTGGACGATGGAAGGGTCTTTGAAAATCTAACGCAAGCGGGTAAGCACTATAGGGTGGCTTCAGGGCAAATCGGTAAATGCGCCGCAGGAGAAGCGAAGAGCGTGCGATGCGAGGGCAAAAAATTGCGTTTTGCATATTCTGATGAAAACGGGCGTCCGATCCTTACCGAAAAGCACCACGAAAGTCTTGATACGCGGGGCAGCGTTCGTCTGTATCACGTAAGTAGTGGTGAGGTCTTCAACTCTCTTGCTGCCTTTTGTCGCGCCACTAAGGTGCCTATAAAGCGAGCAAAAAAAGCACTAGACGGGGAGCCCGTAGATTTGATGGGACACGAATTTGTCTTGCTCGAGGACTGAGGTGCCCAGAATCAATCCTGCACCGTGTCGGCCCGAAGAATGAAAGTGTCGGTATAAATGACGGTATAAAGACGCGAATACGGATTATAAATCCAATTAAAACAGTGGGTTACCGTGCTTATTCGGACGGTGGTGGGCCCACCAATTTCTTCTGTAAAGACCGGCTTCGAAGGCTTGCCTGGTCTATAACTAATTGTCTTTATGCAATCATATTCTCAAAGGGTCTTAAGGCGTCTCGTTGCAGCTACCCCGGTGATAGTTCTTTGCGAAAACCGGCCTCGGATGCAAGCTAAACAGCACTACTACCGAGATGAGTTCAAACGGTTCATTAAGCATGCGAGGGAGGCTGAGCCGCTAATCGACAAATGATCGTTGTGAGATCCCAGGACGCTGCTCAACCTTTTAGGGGTCTTACACGTTCTCAATCTGAAAAGCAGGTGGTGAAACGCCCGTTGCCTGTGTGATCCTTGACGACAACAAAAATGGAAGCCCCCAATGATACCTGCAGAAGAAACTTTTAATGGCACATGGCCGTTCACTCCACACTTCAGTGACGCTTCTGGCTTTCGCCAACATTAGGTTGATGAGGGGCCGCGTGAGGCCCAGGTGCTGATTTTCCTGCATGGCGAGCCGACCTGGGGATACCTCTACCGCAACTTCATACCGCGATTGTCGGAGCAGTATCGTGTGATCGTT
>MDTA01173787.1_pt1 | contig 13470 bp, 13 predicted proteins | sample 811151 | NCBI WGS metagenome assembly MDTA01 (sample SAMN05326648, study PRJNA326480) | marine metagenome | isolation source: seawater | place: Indian Ocean: South | collected 2010 | reverse complement strand
CCGTGCACTGTTACCCAAGGCGTTGGCGCCGCGTCACACAGCAACGGCCGTTGCAGACTAAGTCAAATGTGGCAGTCCTTACGGTGCAGCTGCAAAGCTTCTGCGCAGCAACAACCGTATCCTGATACGCCGCCGGACACCGTTTTGCCACTCGTGCGCGTGCCCATGCCGCCGCGTTGCACAGTGCTTTTGATTGACACGAGCAATGGTGACACAAAAATGATGCCGTGGCGCATGTACTTGCATCGCGCGATCGAGACGACCGGCACGGTATATGACTGGGTGTCGACGCTGTCGGGGCACACCGCCGCCGCGCGCGACGGCGCACGCATGGTGGATTTTCTGCGCTAATTTAGTTTAGTCTAGTTGGTAGCGGCAAGCACATCGACAAGCATGCCGACCTGACACACTTCTTCTACGGTTCTTGCAACAAATTCAAGTCCGTCGGAGTTTAACACCTTGTACGGCAATGCGCGTATCGTTTTTACGGCTTCGTGCTTGACGGTGTCGGAGCACATGAATTTAACGTTTTTGTATTCGTTTTGGTACAGCACGACTGGATCCTCGAGGAAAATGCAGCTGTTGAAGCGGCAGACGCACCCCATACGGTACGGAAAGTGGCGCACGATTGCATTGTCTTGCTGTGAACTTCGCAGGACAAATTCAGTGGCCATAAAATACGACGGCACCGCCGTCGATGCGTTTGGGTGCCCGTGGCACGCTCGATTCATGGCGCGACGCAAGCGGGCGTGCATCTTTCGGCTTTTGAACGATTCAGCGATCGCACCGGTGTCGTCGCGCACCGACTCGAGCGATTGATGCCCATACGGATAGTACAGCTCGGCAATCTCGGGTGCCTGTACCAAGTAATCACTCTCAGCGCTCGGCACAAAAACCGCGCCCAGCAGCACAATGATGAATACAGCCGCGCCCACGCTGTAAAGCATGCAGCGGCCCGCTTTGCGCTCGGCGTTGTTTTGTTTGTGACCGAGGCTGTACCCCCACGCCCACTCGTTGCTTGTAATGGCGCTGTCGCTATCAGCGGTCGCGCTATCCTGCGTGCGTCTGTAGCGCAACCCGAACGCGTCTGCCATGCTGCGCGCGTGGTGCCCTGTGCTGTGCGTCTTGTGCGGCTGTCGACACTATATATATGTGTGATCGGTCACAGTTTGATCACGCCACCATACGCATGCCAGAAGTTGTAGCGGCGTTTTTGTCAAGCGCTTCGCCTGCACTGAAGAAACACGTGCTGAACGATCTTGCCGCGGCGCTGGGCCCTGCGCTGCGCGAAAATGAAACAGAAAAAATGATACACGCCGAGTTGTACTTTCCTCACCTGCAAAGCGCGCTAAGCATTGTGCACAACGGTAAAGTGACGTTGCACAACAAATCGTTTAGTCGCACCGGGTGGACGTACAAAAGTATCCCGATGGATGAAGGTCAATTACAGAACGTCGAAAGATTTGCGCGCAGCACCGTTGGAGATGCGTTTAACTCTCAAGGTTATTTCATGCCGTGCGGCATTGGCACCAAGCAGCTAACGCACACCATGCGAGACAGCACGAATGCTGCAGGCAACGTGCGCACGTGGTACTGTAGCGAGCTCGTGACGCACGCCTTGGCGGCCGCTGGCAGCAAGGAGCTGCTCGACGATCTGTGCATCAACCAGTTGACTTGCCTGCATCCGCATTCCGTGTACCAGGCCTTGGTTGACTCGGACATTACGTATGCGACGGCGCCGGAATTCAAGCTGGAACTGTTAAATTATTCGTGAATTCATGGTGCAGACGACCAGTATACCTGGTGCCGCGCCGATGGATTGTGCGTGATGCATGCCTTTGTTTACTGTGTTGTTGCGTCAAAATCTTGCAGCACAAAAATCACAAACGACCGAGTCGAATCGCTGCATGTGCTGGCAGCTGGCCGTGCAAAACATTGCGGCTCTAGATCACCCAAGCATGGTTTGTCCGCAGTGGCAACAATCTCGCAATCAAGTAAACATTGATTACGAGAGACACCAGCAAGGTCCCGAGCAACACCGCTTTTCGCACGGCAAAGACACGGTAACACGGCTGTTGCGCCTGCACGCCGCCGTTGACGGTCGCAATCCGTACGTGCAAGGCAATTTGTATCTGGCCAAGATTGTGCTCGATGCGGAGCAAAGCAGCTTGGCAGCGGCGGTGCGCTCCTACACGTTGTTGCTAAACGTCGTCAGTCATTTTGGCCCCGGGGGTGACAACGTGCGCGTGCACGAAATCGAGCGCTCCTTGGGCAAGCACACGTTTGTCGCCGGTGCCTTGCGAAAAAACCGCGACGTCGCAGAAGTCATCATAAATCAACGGCTACTGTTTTTGGCTTTTTCGCAGGTGACCAAGCCTGACGTTACGGACGTGTGCGTAACGGCTATATTGGATTTCATCACGCGTTACGGTCGTCCTGGTGCCGTGCACTTGGTGGCATCCTATGTGCGCTTGCGTTCAAGGTGCTTTTTGTTCGAAGACGAAGTAAGCGACCCCGAGCGCACTCAATGGCTGTGCCGCATCTTGCTGCCAGGTTCGGAAGCAAACAACGCGCTGTTGGGCATACCGCAGATAGGCGCCATGCTTGCGTTGGCGGCAACAAGCGTGAGCAATCGCTCCAGTAGTATATAGCGCGTGCCTGTCTTGTGCATCGTGTAAATGTGATGGAAGTTGTGACAATTGGCGGCTACAGCGGTGCACTCATGGTGCTCGCTGGGTTTGCCTTTCAACATCGCATGCAGCCAAAACATTACAACCTCATAAACGTGTTTGGTTCATTTTTGCTGTGCGTGCACGCGGCGTTTAACTTTATGATACCTCAAATGTCTTTAAACATGTTGTGGTGCTTTGTCAGCGTGCGCGCGTTGTGCAAGAATCAGAAGTCATCATGCCTGGCACAAAACGCCCCGACGTCTGCACACACGCCACGCGCACCGTGCACGATGCCGTGCACCAGCTCCACCGAGCCTTTGCCGCAGGCACCAAACCGTGCGACGACCTCGCCAGTTCACGTCACATCGAAAACATAAGGCATCTATGGGTCCTGGCTTACATCAACAGCTGCGACGACCGCGAAGACGGCGGTGTCTCAGCAACACCGGACGCAGCATCAAACGCCGTGCTGCAACTGGAGCGCGCCATGGCCATGCGCAATGCCGGCATGGTAGACGTGCATCAGACGTGTCAACAACTCAAGGCCCAGCCTGCCGTGGTCAAGGCAGCCGGTGTCATGTACGTGTGCAACATGCTGTGGGCCGCCATATGGTGGAGGCATGAACCAAAAATCATCGCTGCCGTGCCGTCCGATCTCAAGATACTGGACTTGTTTCAGCTGGACTCAATGCGCCGTGCGGCCCAGGTGCCCGAGCTTCGCGCCGCGGCGTTGTCTGTTTTTGGCCACCGCTTCGAGTTGCGCCCGGGTGAGCGAGTCAAAGCACAATATCAGGTTCCAAGCAGCACGGCACGATTGTCGCACTTGCAAGCCCTTGAGTTCGTTCGCCCTGCTCCCTTTGTGGTTGGTTTGGCCGACATGATCACGTTTGCCGACATGAGCGTCATTCTGCGCAATAAATGCGCCGTCGAGACCTTGATTTTTGCAATGTTTCGCGCCCGGGCAACGTCTTTGATCCAAGAATTTGATTTTGTGCACTGCGTTTGGTCATCTGTTGAGTTTGAAGAACACGCCGGGCTCCAGGCAGTGGTGCAAGCCGCGCGCATCAAGCCCATCATAGTGCGATGGGACGTCAATCGCTACCACGTGTGCGACAACGACGGCAATTTTTACGCGAGCAATGCACCGCAGCAGGTCGTGTCATTGTGGCGTCACATATTACGCACCAAGTACGACGACACGTTGGATAACCGTTTGTCTTTTGCCGGATTGTTTGATTAAAATACCCATCTCAGCTCCTAACAGCTAAATTTTGCAACGCTTGCAAAAAGCTGACGTGCGAGTTTCCAATGTCTCGAATAAACGATTTTGTATCCCGTGGCATAATTTTGTCGCTTTGCGTGTACATTGTTTTCAGGTGCACCTGGTTTGCTTGCGGTTTTATACAAAAGTACACCGCGCCCATGATGACGTTCATTGCGTCACCTTCATACCCCATGTGTTTATCCATTTTATTTTTCCCAAGTATTTTTTCCGCGGCGATTTCGAGAGCTTGAGCCAACGCCTCATGCGTAGATTTCCATTGAATTGGATAAGGGGCAACGGCTTGTGTCGCAATGTTCGTCGCAAATGTATGAGTGTCCTTAAAAATGTTGCATACAGTTCTTCGTTTGTTTAGTGGCAGATAACGTCGTCCTATTGTTGACACCACACCACTTGTCACCATGTGCATGGCAACGTTCAGCCATTGCAATTCCTTTTCATCGCCAATCTTCATGTGATCGGTGCTGACAAGCGGTAAATCAATGCCAACTTTGCATGTGCTTGCCAAGGACGTGTCGGCAAACACCTCAGCACCATACTGCGCAAAGGCTTGGTACGGTGGTACAATGTCATCTTGTGTCTTTTCGTTCAGGGTTTTAATGTAATTGTACATCTCTTTTCTCAAAGATTCCTCTCCAACATTAAAGCTTGCATCAGGTTTATTTTCCGTGTAATATTCATTCAATGTTGGCACACCGTCCATACTATTGATTTCATACAAAACGTATCGGCTGTCTGGTGCCCACGTCAAGCGTACGCCCGTGGAAAGCCATTCTTGCCACGCTTTTTGTTTGTCATGTGAGTACTTGTCTTCAAAAATATGGTATTGGCCTCTCAGCGCCGTGACAGTTTGTGCAATGCTGTTGACCATATCGTCGTATGATTTTATTTTTCCACTTGTCATCTGACGGTGGACTTGAACAAAGTTTCTTTCAGGGTGACTCGTATTCACACCGGCTGCCGCCGTGATGGTTGTGTTTCTAACATGGTTTGTGTGAAGCAACACGTTTTTCAGAGTGGTAGACGACATCAGGCAATTCCTAAAGTCACAACGCATATCTCTTCGCACTAAATAGTGTCATGAACGTTGTGCACGTGCAACTTTTCATAGGTTGGTTTCGGGCATGCTAGATGCAAAATGGCAACGAGTATCACAATGGCAAATAACGCCATCAATATTGCTTCGAACATGCAACACAACCGCTACTATCTACTATGGACTTTGCGTCAGTGTTGCCGGATCTGTGCCCAAAAATGCAAACGGTAACCGATCGTTGCTAAGCTTGCGACACCGCACCGTGCACACGGCGTGTCGGCACCGTGCTGCAACGCGACACTGCAGAGCCAACGGCACGTCCATCAGCATGATGGCGCAGTGCACCCACCCAAAAAGCTCTCTGAATTGTGACGGGGTCACGTACGTCGCCTGCTTTGCGTTGCACCTGGGCACGACTTTTGGCCGGGCGTGCTGGAATTTTTGACATGTCAAAAACCCCAAAGGCAGGTGTGCTGGTGCGTCAACGACACGATGCACACTGCGGCTTGCCCCAACAAAAACCCAGCGATTCGGCTCGCGTAAATCACGCAGTCCACCAACGTGATGCTGAACGGCCAATTCAGGTTCTAAAGTCACGACAACAACAATGTCATCTTCTTGCGTGCGTACGTTTTCGTTGTACCAATCCCACGCCTCGTGTAACGTAGCCACGTGATGGCTGTGTTGCGGAACAACCGGTGGTGTCAGAGGCGATCGTGGAACGCGACTCAAGGCCTGCAACGACTTCTCACAGCTGCAATCACCGCGCCCCAACGCCGCGAGATCGCCCTGTATGCCAACCCGTATTCGCGTTGCACCACCGCTCAACGCTGCTGTGCGCTTTGCCTGCAGGACCTCGTCAACCGTCCAGTGTTGTATCGCACACAGCACTACCATGTTCGGCGGCCCCCGTGCTTCATCTCTCACCAGCCTGGTGGCAAGTTCGCTGGCATAGCACCAGCCGCGATTGTCGCCAGGCGGCAGGCCGTCAGCGCGAATCCATGGCCACTCGTTGTTGCGCACGCCTGAGCGACCCAGAACCAACAAGGTGCCAAGACCCGGATCCCGTAGAAAGACACCGTGCGTCACCTGAGGCGCAAAGTGCACGGGGACGTCACTGCACATTCACTTCAACTTAGGGAGCGACTGCAAAAATGCCGTCTCGTGCTGTGTTCTGGGCTGCAACCGCAATCCCCGTATGCGTCCAGTTTTGTTGTCAACGTCCCACTGAAACACGGCTAGTCCCAGGATGGCGGCCGTGCCAGGCTCGACCATGACGATGTCGGTGCGCACGTGCTGATCTCGGTATTCGAAAACATCACCTGTTGGCGCAGCTTCATGTGCGTTAGTGGGGCGCGGTACGTTGTCAATCAGCGACCAGTCTTCAAGATTGACGGCCTCCTGTGGCAACTGGTACGGCGAAAACAGTCGGCACATGTGCACGACGCCGTCATCGGTCTTGTCATATGGCACCAGCGTTCGGTGCAAGACATTGTTAAGTAGCGTGTCATCGGATGTCGCCTCTGACATAATGGCTAAGTTATGTTTATTAAACCCAGCCAAAATTTGCCTAGTACAGCCACTGTTCTGGTGGCACAGCCAGCATGCGCTCAAGCGGTGTCATGTTTTCATAATCTTTTTGCGTTAGCACTTTTTCTGTTTCGTCAACTTTAAGCGCAACGCTGTCGAGCTGCGTGGTTTCCAACTCCATCGGCGCGGTCACATCATCGGTGACGTCGGCTACGGCTGTCTGTGGCTTCAACACTTTTGCCGTTATGTTGATGACGCCGCCCTGATGGCGCAACGACACAAGATTGTTGCACTCGTTAATTGGCATATCGTTGACGCGAATATCGGCCAGCTTGTTGTCTTCTTCGGTGCCAACCAAGGATTGCAGGTATTGCGTGACGGCGTCTGCCGATGCCCACTGCTTTGCCTTGGGTGCACCCAGCGGAACGCGAATAGTTTCGTTTGTCACCTCATTGTGCACGACCATTTGGCCCTTGATTGCGGAGCTGTGCCCACGCTTTGACATGCTTAAAGGAGAACAATCAGGCTGTGACGTGCACGTTTATAGGTCCACGACAAACACGAGCGCCGCGGTGGCCAGTGCTCCCATGATTGCGCCAGCGATGTTCATGGAATACACCACTTGGTCACACAGCGTGCACGACGTCGACACGTTGTCTGTGTCCAGACCCAACTTTTCGTCGGCCGGATAATTGCAGTTGTTCGCGGCCAGATCAAACCTTGGGTCACTGCACTTGCCGGCATTGTCGCACAGACCGCGCATCAAGTCCCAGTTACCAACCAAGCCAGCGGCAATCATAAGCACAATGTACAGCATCTGCTTTGGCCCGGTGTCTGTTTTTCTCCAGCACGCGAGAATGATGGCCTGGATCGCAGGCACCCACCAGTTTGACGACGTCCATGACTGAACTTGTGCTCGCGCGGCCCACGTGTGTCTTTCTTCGCTGGTGCGACCCAAGTCACGCACAAACACCAGATCACGATCGCGGCACGTCACGCTCAGGTCGGCTTGGTGCCACAACCTAAGTAAGGACGATGTCAACAGCCCGGTGACAAGGATGCGCAAGGCCAAGTTGCTCAACCTGGTCGCGTGCTCGTCATCCATGGCCGCGTGGACGTTCTGTACTGATTTACCGGTAAGCGATGCAAGTTTGTCTTAAGTAGTGCTGTGTTCTACCGAAGCTGCAATTTGTATTACTCCTGATAGTCGCTATCGTTGTCGTCACTTGCTTCGGCCACGGCGTCATACGGTTTGTCCCAATAGTCTCCGCCGTACCGCGCCACGAACTCATCGCCTGCCATCACGTCCACAAGCGTCAACACTTGTCCGATGCCGGGGCACAGCTCGCAATTTTCGACCTCACCGGGGCCCGCCACCTGCGGATCGCACGAATTGATGAAGTGCATCAAATGAAACGCTTCGTTCTTCGATGGCGCAACGATCTCACCTTTTGGTACGATCTCATCAACTTGTATGTTACCGGATGCAAAAGTGTCAAAATGTCGCACAATGTAGTCCTGGTCTAAGCCGTTGTCTTCCGCCGTTGCATCAAGCTGCTGACTTTTCTTGACAACGTTGCCCAGATACAACCCAAGCACCGAGTGCGACTTGATGTTCATTGCCGCAAACAGTCCCAGCATGACGTTACCGCCCTTGACCACGCGCTTCAGCGTCAAAATTGGTTTTCCGTTGCGCATCATGTGCAACACACAGTTGCCCTGTTCAAGATTATAGCGATCAATGCATCGCGCAAATTGTTCTCCACGTTGCGACTGTGCGTCATACTCGTCCATGCACGGGTATATGACCGGAGCAGGCCTTAATGCACCGTAAAATGCCGCACTGCGCTCGTACTGGTAGTAACAGGGTCCATCACTTATCCAATCGTGCGGCATCGACATCGGCGTATAGTTTACCGGAGCCGCAGCGCTATCACAGTCGTCGCATTCGCTGTCGCACTCGCTGTCGCTCATCAACAAAATGGCTTCCTCGGGACACACGTAAGCCACAGCCTTGAGCAACAGCGACCTTATCCTGGTGAAAACAATGTTTACGTTATCGCGCAGCTGCAACATGCCGTGACCGTTGGCGTTCACAATGAAACAACACTTGTTTTGCTTTTCGTCCGACCAATGCAATTCAAACTTGGCGCTGTCTTGCATATCGCATGGTACGTTAAAAATGCTCGACTGCAGCCATGGCATGTTAATAGCGTTTAAATTATCGCGCACGATCTGTGTACACAAAGCCGTGCATCCGTGCGCCGCACTTGGCGTCAAGGTCGCATCAGAAGTGGCGGTGGCGGTGGCGGTCGCGGCGGCGGCAGTCGTCATTTGTGCTGCAAATGCAAAACAGATCTCAGAAAAATGAGCAGCTAGCAATGCGAAAAAGCAGGCTTTCCAAGATACGATTTTCGTATCTTTTGCATCCGGATACGCTACAAATGCCAGGTTTTTACCGTATCCTTGCGAAATTCTAGAAATGCGCGCGCAGCAGCTCATTAATTCCAACTGGCACAATGGCTGGTCGCAAGCGCAAGGTTTCTCAAGATAGCGGCGATGAAAACAGACCGCCACCGCCACGGCGAGAATTTTCTGATTTCGAAACGCCGTGCGCTCAAGATGTGACGGCGATGTTTGAAAAGGAAGTCGAAGCCGAACTGAAATCGAACGAAAGCAAGCAGGACACGACAGCCAATGACGTGGACGATGTCGCCGACGTCCACAGCGCCGTAGTCAATACCACAAGCATGCAAGCCGTTGTGGGCATACTGGCGGCATTGGCAGAGCCGCACGAGAAACGGTTGGTAGTCGACGGTGGCGACATCGATGATTTCATGAAAGCAAGCGACGAATCATTGTTAGACACTGGCACGGCACTGCCGCTATCGGTACTGTTCCAATCGCTATCGCCGACGAACATGCAGTCGGCTTGCATAGCGGTTGTGCTAGACAAGCTTTCACGCATATTGAGACAGTCGCCGTGCAAGACGTTGCATTTATCTGTACGCTTAAAATAAAGCAATTTATTGCACACGCATGGTTGACATCCCAATACCAGCAACGCCTTACGGGCGATTGCTCAAGTGCCAGAACAAGTACATAACGCAGGCGCACAACACGCCTAATTTTGACACGAACGTCGTTACAATTGCACGCGAGCGCCCAGATGGGTTGAGTCGATCTTATGGTATCGTGTCACCGGAAGATCTGTGCAAGTATCTGGCCACGTGCGAAGAAACATGTTTAAGCGATCCCAACCGCGCTCCAAGCATGTACCAGGTCATATTGACAACGGCTCACACGTCTCATCGCGACGTGTGGCTCGACATCGAATACTACAAGGACAAGCCTTCGCCCTTGCACGCCCAGCTCAAGCGCGTGCAAACATTGAACATTGACCGCGTCTTGCGCGTGCTAGATCGCACGCCGTCGCACGTGGCACTTGCGTGCGCCACGGGCAAAACTTCAGACGGCCGCTACAAAATAAGCTGGCACGTCATCGTACGCTTTGACGACAACGGGCCAACTTACACGGCGAGCGACATGAAAAGATTTGTGCTCGCGTCAAATGCCAGAGACTGTGATCTCGGCGTGTACAGCAAGTCACAGTGCTGGCGCTTGCCGTGCTGCCGCAAAGCCAGCGACGCGCACAACCGCGTATTTAAAATCGTCAACCCGCACAGCAATCCCGTGTGCTTTGTGCGTGCTACCGCCGAGCGCTTGCGTCAGCACCTTGTGCGCACCGTCAACGCACCTGGTGTTGCGCGACCCGGCAGACCGTTTCTTGCGCTGGCGCCGACGCGACCGCCGCCGCGCTGGGTGCAATACTTGATGTCGAGCGGGCAATCTCCGTGGACTGATTTTGCTCCGTTTGTGCGCCCCGGTGCTGGCCACTGGAAAGAACAAAGGTTTTACGTCATGGTGCTGAAAACCGCCTGCGGCATGGTCTGCCCTATTGCGGGCAACCAGCGCAAGCACAAGTCAAACAACAGTTTTATTCAATTTGACGACTACACGTACACCACGACGTACAGATGTCACAGCCTGCGCTGCGCCGGCAAACGGCATTCGCTTATCATGACGGCGGAGCAATTCAACACCATCATTGCAATGGAACACGAGCCGGAACCGAGTACATCGTAATATCACACGACATTGGCTGCCGTTTCTTCAAATTCGTCGTCGTCGTGCATGACTACTTCGACGGCAACGGGACTAGCCTGCTGAAAATCGTTCAGTCTTGACCTTAAGCAGCGCTCTTCTGGCGTGTCCTTGTAAGCCGTGTACGTAACGCTGCAGCCGGTGCCGCAACCCTGCAGCATCTTGATCACGCTCATGATGGCCAAAGTTGAGGTCGCGCACACGGCGTGCACGGCGCCGCGGCCGAGATCGGGCGGTGTCATCCACGCCAGTCGTGCGGCGCTGCTGACCATGCGCTGCGCAATGCAAATCACGGTTTGTGCACAGTTCGCGTGCATCAATTGATCGCGTGCTTCATCGTGCAAATTCAGCTTTGTCTGCACGTTTACACCTCGAGCTTGCAGCGTCGCAGACACGGCAACAACGGCGGAGTCATGCTCGGCAATGACCAGCACAACGCGCGCGCCTTGCGTTAATTTCCTGCACACCAAGTTAACGCACAACTCCAGCTTTGGCGGCAGGGCGCCGTCTTGCCAATGGCGCTGCAAGGATTGCTCAAGTGCGTGGCCAAACGCAATCGGCACGACCATCAAGTCAGACGCGCCGCACGTCTGCATCAATTTACCCGTGCGCCGTATTACGGGCAGGTCGTGCATCTGTAAAGAATTGGGACACCGACATATGGCGCACTGATGCGACCACTGTGGAAAGTGGTGCACGCACACGGCGTGACCACAGGCCGGCAACATCAACAATGGATAATCATCACAGCGTGATTCAATTTCGCACATGGGACAATTCAACTTTTCAACAGCACCCTTTGCGTTGTTCGTTGACAGCGGCGTGCCAAACATGGTTGCCTGGCGATCTTTGCAACGCACCAACGTTGGCAAATCGTCAAGCAATGCGTTCGCGTGCGCGTCAACGTTATTCAAGTTGTCCATCATGTCTCGCATGTCTTCGGGAACGCGAACGTGGCAAAAGTGCAGCTCAGTCACGCCGGCAAAGCTGTCGGGGCTGTGCACCACCATAGACGCCGGCGGCAGCAACATGCTTTGTATCTGCATCTGCGACATGCCCAGCAATCGACACAGGGCGTGCTCGTTCCGCGTATTTGCCACCCCGTTTTCCGTTGGCGCTAACACCAAGTTAAATTTGACGCGCGGTCGATTGATGGTGCAATGCATCGGAAAAGGTTGCACGGCGTCCCACACAATGAGCCCAAAGTTTTCGTGCAACACGCTGACGTTCAACATTTCGTGCGCGACGCGACACTCCACGTTGTCATCACAAGCAACGGCACACTTCCACCAGTATCTCAGCACGGGCGACGGCGCAACAATCAAGATGCGACCATTGACGGGCAACTGCCGCGCGTAGTGCAGCACAAGACTGCGATCGCCGCCGCGCACAACGACACCGCGTGCGTCACACGGTGGTCTGAGCAATATCTCGCCGCCCTGGATCCAGCACCCCTTGTCCTGTCTGCAGTACCACGGCAAGGACGCGCTGTGCGGCGTGCAATATCGCAATTGCAAGGTATGCATCAAGTCGCGCGCGTTGTTGTGATGAACGCTGTGCAGCGCAGGATTCGTTGGCGCGCCCCAGCTGAGTTCCAACAGACTGGTCAGCTGCCAGCACCAATAGGTGTGGTGTCTCTGGGCTATCATGGCTACCTCAATGCTGAGTTCGGCTACAACAGAAACCGACGGTGCACCGTCGTATCTCGGTGAAGGTATGACCACAACCGACACGTGGAACAACGGCGCTTGAGCTTGCGTTTCGCTTTGCTCAAATTCGTTAGTCAAAAGCATAAGAGTTCTGAGTTGATACACGGAAACCGCGTGCACGAATTGCAGGCTGTTGTTTACAACGCAGGCGAGCCGCGTCAGCACACCATTTTCGGTCTGACCGTTGTCGCGCAGCACCGCGATTGCACTGGGTGGCGTTTCGCGTCGCAGGGGCACAATCAGTGACAGCACACGCATAAAGGACATGCGGCTGTTTAAACAATTCAAACCGAGTCAAATGCCAGCATGAACATGTCCGACGTCCCCGTAATCCACGATTTTGAGAGTGATGCATTTCGCCAGGCCATGGCGGACGACGCACCCAATCCCATCCTGCGCGACGTGCTGCGATGCATGTGCTTGGCGCCTCAGCGTTCGAGTGAATGGTTTAAAAATCGAGAATCGGTTTTAATCACAGGCAGCAAGTTGAGCGGCATGTTATTCTTGGACACCGCACAGGAGCTCGTGCAATGGCGCGAAGAGTTGCTGGGCTTGCGACCCCGTCAACAAACGTTTGACGCGTTGGCGCTTTCTCGAATTAATTTTGGACGTATTCATGAACAGCGAGCCACTCTGGCCACGGTAAAAGTGCTTAAGAATCACGGCCATCACATTTCGATTTTTGAAGCTGGTTTCTGCAGACACCCAACTCAGCAAACCGGGTCGTCGCCGGACGGCGTGGTGTTGTGGCCAGACGCCACTACGCGTCCGGAAGGCTCTTCCGCGATCATGAACTTCGAGCTGAAGTGTTCGTGCAAGCCGGAGGCGCACAAGTCAGTGCCTTACTATTACATACCGCAGTTATTCTTCGAGATGCGTCACTTGAGTGCCGCGAGTGGTCGTCAAGTCAGAGAGACCGTGTTCAGTTCGTGGAGTATCCGCAATCACAAGGTGTGGTTAGTTCACTATAGCGACGCGCTTTGGGATTGCCTGTGGTCTTGTGTAGTTGAAACAATTCTGGTCGACACCAATGACGCAGGCGAAATCAGCCGTTTGCTGCAGCGTTTGCAGTTCCTG
>MDTA01040312.1_pt1 | contig 13470 bp, 12 predicted proteins | sample 811151 | NCBI WGS metagenome assembly MDTA01 (sample SAMN05326648, study PRJNA326480) | marine metagenome | isolation source: seawater | place: Indian Ocean: South | collected 2010 | reverse complement strand
TTAAAAGAATTTTAATCGCATTGGTGCTTTCAATTCTTGTTGCTGGAAGCACTTCGGGAATAGCTTGGTTATTAGATCCCGCAGTAAAAAAAATATTCATAGACCAAGATGAGATGTTTGCTTGGTCAATACCTCTTTTAATTATTTTGGCTTTTGCCAGTAAGGGCTTATCTTTATATTTTGCAAGAATTTATATAATCAGAGTAGGCGAAGAAGTTGCTGGTGCCCTTCAAAAAAAAATTGCTAGAAATATTTTATTTTCTGATATTCAAACTTTAGACAACAGACACTCTGGTAAATATATATCAAATGTAATGTACGACGCACATAATGTTCAAACACTAGTAAGCACTGGTGTTTTAAATATAATGAAAGATAGCTTTTCATTAGTAGCTCTAGTTTCTTTGATGTTTTATCAAAACTGGAAATTAGCATTATTTGCAATTTTAATGATGCCTCTGGCTGGGGGATTAGCAAAATCATTGGGGAGGAGAATGGGTAAAGCGACTACTAAAGCTGGAGAGTCATCCGGTATTCTAGCTTCATTTTTATCTGAAATCTTTAAGGGCTCAAAAATGATTAGAATTTATCAAAAAGAGAGCCATGAGAGCAAGAAAGCAGATCAGTTTATTAATAATTTAGTAGAAAATAATATTAAGATTGGAAGCGTAATGATAAGGGCAACTCCAATTATGGAAACACTTACAGGTTTTATGATTGCTGGATTCATTGTTTTTTCAGGCAAACTTATTGCTGCTGGTGAAATAGGAGTAAATAATTTCTTCTCATTTTTAGCCGCTATGATGTTAGCTTATCAACCTATTCGTTCTTTAGCCACAATTAATATGGCGGTTTATCAAGGAGCTGCTGCCTTTAAAAGAATTAATGATATAATTAATAAGGAAATAAAAGTTAGAGAGATAAACAGCAGCAAAAACCTTCAAATAAAAAATTCAGAAATTCATTTTAGCAATGTTAGTTTCAAATACGATACTACTGAAGAAAAAGCAATAAAAGACATAAGTTTACACATTAAAGGAAACTCCATGGTAGCTTTTGTTGGTCATAGTGGAGCTGGCAAAAGTACAATAATTAATCTTCTTCCTAGATTTTATGATCCACAACAAGGAACTATTAAAATTGATGGACAAAATATAAAAGATGTATCCTTAAATTCTTTAAGAAAAAACTTATCTATGGTAAGTCAGGATATTATACTCTTTGATGATACAATCAAAAATAACATTATATATGCTAATGAGAATGCAAAAGATTTAGAAATAGAGAGTGCTTGTAAATTTGCAGCAGCCGATGAATTTATAAAAAAACTTCCTTCAGGTTATAATACTTTAATAGGAGAAAACGGTATTCGACTATCAGGAGGTCAAAAACAAAGAATATCGATTGCAAGAGCAATCCTTAAAAACTCTCCAATAATCTTGCTTGATGAAGCTACATCATCGCTTGATGCTGAGTCTGAGGAAATCGTTCAAAATGCGATCACAAATTTAACAAATAATAAAACTACTTTGGTAATTGCTCATAGACTATCTACCATTCATAATGCAGATAAAATTTTTGTTCTTAAAGATGGGAAGATTATCAATTCAGGGGACCATAATTTTTTAATTAATAATTGTGAAGAATACAAATCACTCTATAAAAAACAATTAAAATAAAATGATTCTTGCATACAGGATCTTAACAACAATTATTTATCCATTTTTATTAATTATAATTATTATAAGAATTTTTTTGAAAAAAGAAGACCCCAATAGATATAAAGAGAAAATTTTTTCTTCAACCTATAATACTGTAAAAAGACAGAATCGAAAATTAATTTGGTTTCATGCAGCCAGTATTGGAGAATTAAATAGTATAATTCCAATTATACAAAAATTAAATTATTATAAACATACTTTTGAGTTTTTGGTAACTACAAATACTTTAAGCTCTGGTAAAATTGCTGAGAGAAAGTTCAGTAAATCTGAGAATATTTACCACAGGTATTTTCCTTTTGATATAAATTTTTTAGTTAAAAAATTTCTTAGACAATGGCGCCCAGATTTTATTTTTTTAGTCGACTCTGAAATTTGGCCAAATCTAATTCTTAATGCAAAAAAAATAGGTATACCTCTTTGTTTAATTAATGCTAGAATAACATCAAAATCTCTCAAAAGATGGTTGAAATTTCCGAGGACTGCAAAAAAAATTTTTAATTCTTTTGATTTATGCCTATCGTCAAACAAAGAAACTGAAAAGTTTTTAAGAGACCTAGAACTTAAAAATGTTCATTACCATGGAAACATTAAATTTTTTAATAACATAGAAGAGTATAATATAAATAACATTAATAAAGATGTTCTAACAAATAGAAAGTTTTGGATCGCAGCTAGTACGCATCCTGGTGAAGAAGAATTATGTTTTAAAACACATTTGTTATTAAAAGATATTTTTAAAAATATTTTGACTATAATTGCACCTAGACACATTGGGAGAAGCTTATCAATTCAGAACTTAAGTAACAAATACAAGTTAAATACACAAATATTAAAAGATGGTGAAAAAATAGAACCTAATAAAGATATAGTAATTTTAAATTCTTTTGGTGTTCTGCAAAATTATTTTAAATATGCAAAAAGCGTATTTATTGGAAAGTCTACCATTAAAAAATTAAAGGATGAAGGGGGACAAAATCCAATAGAAGCTGCAAAATTAAAATGCAAAATTTACCATGGACCTTATGTTTATAATTTTGATGATATATATGCGACTTTAAAAAAAAATAATATTTCAAAAAAAATTGAAAATCATGAGGATTTAGCTAATTATTTAAAGGAGGATCTAAAACATTTTGAGAGAAAAGATGAAAAAATTTTAGAGATATTAAATGACATAGGCAAACAAACTTTAGATAAAACCTTGAGAAGTATTGAAACTTTTATAAATAATGAAACTAATTAAGCCTAAATTTTGGAGCACCAAAAAAAGTATACTAACTTGGTTATTTTTCCCACTTAGTTATTTGGTTCTAATTTATATTTTTTTAAAAAAAAAAATTATAAAGCCAATAAAATTTCAAATTCCAATCATTTGTATAGGAAATATTTATCTGGGGGGCACTGGAAAAACACCGACTGCCATATTTCTAGCAAATGAACTTCTTAGACTCGGGAAAAAACCTACTATCTTAAGGAAATTCTATAAATCTCATAGCGATGAATACGACCTAATAAAATCAAATTTTAAAAGTCTTATATTAAACAAAAATAGAACAACAGGTATCCACGAAGCAATAAAAAGAAAATATGATACAGTAATTTTAGATGATGGTTTTCAAGATTATAAAATAAAAAAAGATTTGAGTATTTTGTGTTTTAATAGTGATTATCTTATTGGAAATGGATTAATTATTCCGGCAGGTCCATGTCGAGAGAATTTGAATGCACTGCTAGAAGTTCAAATTGTTTTGATTAATGGTGAAAGAAATATAGATTTTGAAAATAAAATTTTAAAAATTAATAATAAATTAAAAATTTTTTACTCAAATTTTAAAGCATTGAATTGTAAACAATTTGAAAATAAAAATTTGTTAGCTATAGCCGGGATAGGTAGCCCAGACAGCTTCTTTAAATTAATCGAAAAAAATAATTTAAAGATAAAAAGAAAATTAATATTTCCAGATCACTATGTATTTTCAAAAGACGAAATACAAAAAATTGTAAATGAAGCAGAAAAAGATAAACTACATATAATAATGACTGAGAAAGATTTTTTCAAAATAAAAAATTTTCAATTTAAAGCTATCGGATATCTTAAAGTTTCGTTGGAAATTGATAATAAAGAAGAATTTTTAAATCTAATAAAAAAATAAAATGCTTAAAATAATAAATTATTTTGTACAATCTATCGTAATTTATTTTTTTTTCTTAATCATAATTACATTCAGGCTTAAAATAAGTAGAAAAATATTTTCAAACTTATTTTCAGTTATAGGTCCGATTTTTAAATCTAAAGATGTCATCAATCAGAATTTAAATATTTATTCTCCTAATTTATCTAATTTTCAAAGAAAAAGTATTATTAAGAATATGTGGAAGAATTATGGAATGACATTTGTTGAATATATGTTTTTAGATTATTTTAAAAAAAATGACTATCACATAAAAGTTAAGGGAGAGCAGAATTTAAAAAATTTAGCAAATAACAAGCCGGTAGTTTTTATTTCTGGACATTTTGCAAATTTTGAACTGATGTCAATGGAGATTTCAAAAAAAAATATTAAATTGGCTACTATTTATAGACCCTTAAACAATATTTTTCTCAACCCAGTTATGGAATATTTGAGAAAAAAATACATATGCAAATATCAGATTAAAAAGGGAATCAAGGGAGTTAAAGAAGCTATAGAGTATTTAAAGAATGGTCATAGTATTGCATTAATGATTGATCAAAGAGTTAGTGAAGGAGAAAAAATTAGTTTTTTTGGAAAAGAGGCTTTAACCTCAACTCTTCCTGCGCAATTGTCTATTAAATACGATTTAGATATTATCCCAGTTTTTATCGAAAGGAAGGGAGATGATAAATTTGAAATAGAATTTTTTGACGCAATTAAGCCGAAAGATTATAGTAGTAAAAATAAACTATCTAAAAAATTAAACACGGTATTGGAAATAATGATTAGAAGAAATCCTAACCAATGGATTTGGTCACATAATAGATGGAAATAAATTTATTTTTTTGAATTTTTAAATCTTTCATTAACCTCAAGTGGAGAAAAATAAGCTTCTTGTAGCTCAACATTCCAATAATTTAAATCTTTTAATAAAATTTCTTTATTAGATACAGCACATAGCACATAATCTCCATCTTCTAAAATCTCAAAATAGTTGTGTTTAAAAATAAGTTTCGCTTTTTTCTTACCCATCGATAAACTATACAATATAATCATTATCATGAACATTGGATTAATTGGAAATGGAGGAAGAGAGCATGCATTGTGTAGAAAAATTTATGAGTCAAATTTGGTAAACCAAATTTTTTGTTTTCCAGGAAATGCGGGCACTTCTAACTTAGCTAAAAATGTAGATGTAGATATACTCAATTTTAATAAAGTTTTAAAATTGATAAAATTTTATAAAATAGAAATAATTATAGTTGGTCCTGAAGAGCCTTTGGTAAATGGGTTGGTCGATTATTTAAAAAAGAATAAAATCAAAGTTTTTGGTCCTAACAGATATGCCGCAAAATTAGAAGGATCTAAGGCCTTCATGAAAAAAATTTGTTCACAAAATAATATCCCCACAGCAAAATTTAAAATTTGTTCAAAACTATCTCAAGTAAAAGAATTTTTAAAAACCTGCCCACTACCAATTGTGGTAAAAGCGGATGGTTTAGCTGCTGGTAAGGGTGTAGAAATATGTAAAACTAAAAATAAAGTTATAAAAGCCTCATTAGAAATTTTTAATGGAAAATTTAAATCTTCTAGAAAATTAGTTTTAGAAGAATTTTTGCAGGGAGTTGAAGCTAGTTATTTTCTCGTTGTAGACAAATATAATTTTAAGTTTTTTGGTAGTGCACAAGATCATAAGCGAGTATATGAAAATGATAAAGGGCCAAATACTGGAGGAATGGGTGCTTATTCTCCAGCAGGGGTAATAGATAAAAAAATAGAAAATAAAATTATTTCAAAAATAGTTAAGCCAACTTTACTCGCGCTAAAAAAAAGTGGAAATCCTTACAGTGGTTTTTTATATGTAGGTCTAATGATAAATAAAAAAAATCCATATCTCATAGAGTATAATATAAGAATGGGAGACCCAGAATGTCAGGTAATTTTACCTAGATTAAAAACTGATATAGTAAAAATTTTTAAAAGCGTCATTTCAAATAAATTGAAAAATTTAAATATTAATTGGAGAAAAGAAAAAAGTATGACAATAGTTTTATGTTCAAAGGGCTATCCAGGAAAATACAAAAAAAATTTGATTATACCCCACTTTAAAGATATTAGATTAGGAAATAAAGACTTTGTTTATCACGCTGGCACAAAGCTTGAAAAAGGTAAATTATTATCAAACGGCGGTAGAGTTCTAAATATTACTTCAATTGGTAAAAATTTTTTAAACATTAGAAGAAATATCATATCGATAATAAAAAAAATTAATTGGAAAAATGGGTTTTATAGAAGAGACATCGGCTGGAGAGTAATAAAAAAAAATGAGAATTATTAGTGGGTCTTTAAAAGGAAAATCTATCAAGTTTTTAAAAAATTCAAATACTCGGCCTTTAAAGGATATTATAAAAGAAAACATTTTTAATATCTTGACCCATTCAAATTTAGTTAACATAAAAATAAAAAATTCAAATGTTTTAGACCTATATTCTGGAGTTGGTTCTTTTGGGGTAGAATGTATATCGAGGGGAGCCAGCAAAGTTACGTTTATTGAAAAGGACAACATAGCTTTCAACGTATTAAAAACAAATCTTATAGAATTATCTATTAGCGAAAAAACAGAAATTTTTAATGAAAGAATAGAAAATGTGTTAAAAAGAAATATCAATGAAAAATTTGAAATTATCTTTTTTGACCCACCTTTTTCGGATGACTATTTTCAAGAAAATTTAAAATTGATTAAAGGAAATAAACTGTTTGCTGTGAATCATATTGTAATCATACATAGAGAAAAAAAAACTAATGACATGCTGGATAGATACATAAAAATAATTGAAACCAAACAATACGGTAGGTCAAAAATAATTTTCGGGTTTATTAACTGAGAAATCTCTTTGTAAATGTTTTTACCTGTTCAACAGCGGGTTGGTCAAAAGGATTTATTCTAAGTAGCTTTCCAATCGCAACGGTCTCTAATATAAAATAAGAAAATATCTCACCAAGAACTTCTTCTGAGGATTTTCTTATTTTAAATTCTCTAAATGGGATATTTTTAATCTTTAATGCTTTAATTAAAGCGTTTTTTTGAGCTAATTTAATTGTTGTTAATTTTTTGTTGTTAATAAAATTTTTAGAATTGAATAATTTTCCAGTTTTGATCTTTAATTGTGTTTTTTCTTCTAAGCTAAAAATATGAAATATTTTATCTTTTGGTCCATCTAAATACAGCTGTAATAAACTATGGTGGTCTTTTGGAACATTGGATACAACTGGAAAAAAACCTTTATTGTTTTTTCCTAAACTCTCAGCAATCATTTGCTGGCACCAAAATAAAAGCTTTTCTAATTTTGGTGAGTAATTCAAAAATACTAAAGTTTTTATTTTTTTTGATTGTATCAGATTAGCTAACTTGATTGAGCTATCTTTTAAAAAAGCTTTTTTTTGACTGTTAAAAAAAGTAAAAATTTTTGATCTTAATTTTGAAATATTTACACCCATTAAATATGCAGGAACTATACCTGTTTCCGACAAAATAGAAAATCTCCCTCCAACATAATCTTTATGTTCAATATAAAAAATATTTAATTTTTTTGAGAGTAGAAATAAAAAATTATTTTTTTTTTCAGAAATTATAATGATATTTTTAGCATTTTTCTTAAATATATTTAAAGCAAATATATTTGAAAGAGTTTCAATTGTGTTTCCAGATTTAGAAATTATTATAAAAAGAACATCTTTGTTATTCTTTTTTTTAAATTTTGTTATTTTTTGAATATTAAGATCATTAAAAAAAAAAATTTTTTTTTTTATTTTTTCTTTAATAAAGCTGTGTAATGCCTCTACTCCTAAAATTGAGCCCCCCATACCTATAATTGAGATTTTTTTAAATTTTTTAAATCTATTTAAATCTTTAAATTTGAAATTAAGTTTAAATTTTTCATCTAGTATATTTAGTGTTCTTTTTTCATTTTTAATATCTTGTTTTATTTCAGAAAAAATATTTTTAAATGTTTTAAAAAATTTTTTAGAAAATTTTTTGTTAATATGATTAGATTGTATATTATTATTGACTATTAAATTTTTAAATGTCACTTTTTTATTTTATTTAATATTGACTCCTCAGTCGATGAGGTTGATTTTGAAGAAGAATTTTCTTTTGAAGTTTTTAAAATTTCTTGAATTTTATTTTCATCATTTTTTTCTTTTTCGCTTTTAGTATCTGAATTCGGTTCTGGAATTTTGTCGTATTCTGGAGGCAAAATTAATGGTTCTCTTTTTTTTACGAGAAATTCGTCTGTAGAACTTTGTTTTTCATTTCTTAGCACTTTTCCAGCCTCCTTAAAACTACCGCATGATGTAGTTAAAAAGAGAGTTATTAATAAAAAATTTATTTTTTTCATTTTAATTTTTAACAAAAAAACTTCTCATAATAAAAATAATTATTCCAATAGTAATAAATATATCGGCTACATTAAAAGTAAACCAGTGAAAATTATTTAAATGTAGATCAATAAAATCCGGTACAGCTTTGTAAACAAACCTGTCGTATAAATTACCTAAAGCTCCACCTAAAATTATAGCGTAAATAAATTTATCCAATGATTTTGATGTAACAAAAATATAAAGCAAAAATAAGATGACTGATATAATAATTAAAGTAATTAAGTTGTAAGCAAAGTTTGAGTCTGTGCTGAGAAAACCAAAACCAATTCCGATATTCCAGATTAAATCTAAATTAATAAAATCATTAACATAATAAGTACTCTTATTGAAATTATTTAGTACACTTGATTTTGATATTCTGTCTATAAAAAAAATTATTCCGATAATAATAAAATAATACGTATTTTCCTTTTTAAATAAATTTTTTTTAAATTCTTTTAAATCTTTTAAAAAATTCATCCTATATTAAATTAGAACATCTAGTGCAGGTTTGTTCAGAAATTTTCCAACACCTAGGGCATTTATCGCCTCTTGCTTTGTTAACCTCAATTTTCATTTCCTCTTTGCTTGTAAGAACTTTTTCAGCTTTAGATGTAATTAGATATTCAGCTAAGTCCAAATTTTTCAACAACTCAAATTTATTTTTATTTACAGTTAATTTAACTTCAGCCTCTAAGCTTGAGCCGATTTCTTTTGATGATCGTTTTGCTTCAATTGCTATGTTAGCCTCTTGTTTTATCTTAAATAATTGGTCCCATTTATCATTTAATTTTTTATTTTCCCACTTTTTCGGAACATTCACAAATGAGTGCTCATGTATATTTTTTTCATCTTTATTAATTAAGCTATAAATTTCATCAGTTGTAAAAACTAAGATGGGTGCAAACCATTTTAGTAAGCTCTCTAAAATTATATTTAAAACTTTAACGCAATTAATTCTTTTTTTTGAGTCTAAGCTGTCACAATAAAGTACGTCTTTTCTAATATCAAAATAAAATGATGAGAGGTCTAAAGTGCAAAAATTCAATAATTCTTTATAAAGTTTGTGAAAATTATAATTTTTCAAATTAATCTCTACAGACTTACTTATGTGGAAGATTTTATGTAATATATACTGCTCTAATTCATCAAAATCTTTTAAATCTATCTTTTCGAAATTTTGTTTTTCATATTTGTCTTTAAGATTTCCCAACATAAATCTAAAAGTATTTCTTATTTTCCTGTAAGATTCTGCATGTTGTGCCAAAATAGTTTTATCTATTCTTAAATCCTCCGCATAATCAGAGGAAGCAACCCAAACTCTTAAAATGTCCGCACCATAGTTTTTTAAAATATCTTCAGGTGAAATTACATTGCCCATTGACTTTGACATTTTCATCCCTTTGCCATCTACAACAAAACCGTGTGAAAGTATGCTTTCAAACGGAGCTTTTCCTCTTGTCCCGCAAGACTCAAGAAGGGAAGAATGAAACCAGCCTCTATGTTGGTCAGAACCTTCTAAATACATGTCTGCTGGCCATTTTAAGTCGTCTCTTTTTTCCAAAACAAAACTATGTGTCGAACCGCTATCGAACCATACTTCTACAATATCATTAAGTTTTTCAAAATCTTTGGAGTCGTACTTACTTCCTAAAAAGACTTGTGGGTCATCGGTAAACCAACAATCGGAACCTTGTTTTTCATAAATTGATGCTATTCTATCTATAACTTTTTTATCTCTTAGTGGTTCTTTTGTTTTTTTATTAATAAATATTGGTAAAGGCACTCCCCAAACTCTTTGTCGAGAAACACACCAATCTGGCCTTCCTTCTACCATTGATAGCAATCTCTCTTTTCCTTTATCTGGAAAGAAAACTGTATCATTTATTGCCTTAATGGCTTTTTTTCTAAGATCATTTTTTTGCATTGAAATGAACCATTGTGGTGTAGCTCTATAGATCAAAGGGGCTTTTGATCTCCAAGAATGGGGATAGCTATGATTCAATTTATCATTCTTAAGTAATTTATTTTCTTCTTTTAATTTTTCTATGACAATTGGATCAGCTTTGAATATGTGAGTGTTAGTGAAATAAGGTATTTCTTTGGTGTAAAGGCCTGCATTATCTACAGTATAAAGAGATTGTATATTATTCTTCAAACATAAATTGAAATCATCTGGACCATGACTTGGGGCACAATGCACAATACCAGTTCCTTGATCTAAATTAACAAATCCTGCCTCTAACATAGGAATATCATAGTCAAATTTCATTTTGATAAATGGATGACTGCAAACAGTTCCTTTGAATTCAGACCCTTTGAATGTCTTTAATTCTTTATAATTTTGAATATTACATACTTCGGTGATTGAATTGATTAAATTTTTAGCAACAACAATTTTTTTATCCTTAAAATACTCTAAATCTTCAATTTCTAGCACGGAGTATTCAATGTTATTATTGAATGCTAATGCTTTGTTTGCTGGTATTGTCCATGGTGTCGTGGTCCAGATAATAATATTAGCATTTTTAAGAAAATCTTTATCAGTCTTCTTAACTTTGAATGCTACATATATTGCATTGGATGTATGATCCATGTACTCGACCTCTGCATCAGCCAAGGCAGTTTTTTCTACTGTAGACCATAGGACTGGTTTAAAACCTTGGTATAAACTTCCATCTAAAAGAAATTTTCCTAATTCTCTAACAATTTGAGCTTCGGCTTCATAGCTCATTGTAGAATAATAATTCTCAAAATCTCCAATTACACCTAGTCGCTTGAACTCTTTTATGTGCACGTCTATCCAACTTTTCGCAAATTCTCTACATTCTTGTCTAAAACTTTTAATTGGAACTTCGTCCTTATTTTTTTTCTTTTTTTTGTATTGTTCCTCAATCTTCCATTCAATTGGTAATCCATGACAGTCCCACCCCGGAACATATACTGAGTCTTTTCCGTTCATCTGATGAAAACGAGTAATCATATCTTTCAAAATTTTGTTAAGAGCAGTTCCCATATGTATGTGACCATTTGCATAAGGAGGTCCATCGTGTAAAATAAATTTTTCTTTACCTTTAGAGTTTTTTCTTAATTTATTAAAAATTTTATTTTTTTCCCATTTTTTTAAAATCTCTGGCTCTTTGGTAGGTAAGCTAGCTTTCATAGAGAAAGCTGTTTTGGGTAATTGTAAGGTATCTTTGGACATTTTTTATTTTTTTGCTTTTTTTATATCAAGTTTTATTTGTTTTTTTAAATATTCAAAATTTTTAAATTTTTTTTCTGGCCTTATAAATCTTTTAAAACTAACGCTAATTACTTTATTATATAAATTTTTGTTAATACCAAATATATTTGTTTCTAATAATATACTTTGACCTCCAAAAGTCGGCCTATAACCTACATTAGCAATACCATCTTTATTAATATTGCCAAAATTAACTTTAACTGCGTAGACACCTAGCTTGGGTATCACGTAATTACCAAGACTCATGTTGCATGTAGGAAAACCGATTCTACGACCTCTTTTTTTTCCTTTAGCAACTTTTCCCTCTACGCACCAATTACGATTTAATAATTTATTTATTTCTTCAATTTTGCCTAGTCTAATTTTTTTTCTAATAAAAGAGGAGGAAATGGTTTTTTTATTTTTTTTGTATGGGATGGTTATAATACTATTATATCTAAATTTTTTTTCAAATTTCTTTAAAGTATTTATATTACCTCTACGTTTAAAACCAAATTTAAAATTTCTACTCACATATAAATATTTACATTTTGTTTTTTTATAAATTATTTTATGAATAAATTCTTCTGCTGTTAAAGATGAAAATTGTTTATTGAATTTGATAATTGACAAAAAATCTATTTTTAATTCTTTAAGTTGAAGTTTTTTTTGCCTTAGTGAATTTATTCTATGATCTTTTTTTTTTTTGTTAAAGTACATTACAGGTACTGGTTCAAAGGTCATTACGCCTAAGGGTAATTTAAATTTTTTTGCTTTTCGTTTTGCTTCATTTATGACTTTTTGGTGGCCCAGATGTAAACCATCAAAATTTCCGACAGCTATAACACCATTAAGATGATTTCTATTTAAATTTGCATTATTATAAATTTTCATTACCACTGAAATTCCTTCTGAAAAAAATTCGCTTTTACTTTATATTTGACTAAAAGAGACTCAAGTTCTGAAATATTTTCATACTCATTTCGATGAACTCCATCAGTTATAAATATACAATCTATATTTAAATTATTTGCACCTCTAATATCTGTTCTTAAATTATCCCCGACTGCTAAAACTTTTTCATTTGAACTAAAACACATTTCATATATTTGCTTATGTGGTTTTCCAAAATAAACAACCTCTCCACCTAATTCTTCAAACACTTTTGCTACTGATCCGGCACATAATTCCTCTACATTTCCTCTATGCACTGTAAGATCTGGATTAGTACAAATTAATTTTTTTGAAATATATTTCTTTAAGAGTTTTTTGTAATATTCAAGATCATTATCGTGCTCATCTAATAAGCCAGTACACAAAATAAAATCACAGCTTTCCAGAACAGTTTTATTGTTCTTAACTTTTTCAAACACAGAAATATCTCTAGGAGGTCCCAAATGATAAAAGGTTTTACCAAATTTATTTTTATTTATTTCATGCATAGCAGCTTCACCTGAGGTCACTATATTTGATAGAAATTTTCTATCCATATTCATTTTTAACAAAAAATTAACAACCTTTGAGCTTGGTCTAGGAGCATTAGATAAAAATACAATTTTTTTTGATTTGCTGTTTAATTTTTCAACAGCCTCTATCGCTTTTGGGTTTAGCTTCATTCCATTATGTATAACGCCCCATAAATCTATTACAAAGGTGTCATAGTTTTTGTATATGTCTGATAAATGATTTAGTTCTCTCAATTTTCTAATTCTTTCTTCTTTATGATCATAAAATATAGTAAAATGTGGTTTTTTTAACGATATTTGCCTCTTGAAATCTTGTCAAAACTTACCATATCAACACTACATTAAAATTTATAGGAGAAAATACATATGAAATTTAGACCTTTGCACGACCGTGTGCTCATTAAAGTGCTAGACAGTGAAGAAAAAACTGCTGGCGGTATTATCATACCAGACACTGCTAAAGA
>MDTA01023373.1_pt1 | contig 13471 bp, 10 predicted proteins | sample 811151 | NCBI WGS metagenome assembly MDTA01 (sample SAMN05326648, study PRJNA326480) | marine metagenome | isolation source: seawater | place: Indian Ocean: South | collected 2010 | reverse complement strand
TTTTCTGAATTCAGCTACGTCGTTGTTGCCAAGGGGCGCTTGGAGCCTTCCTCGACAAGCCAGTCAGTGCTTGGCATCATACCTGTTAAGCAGTACAGCAAAGAGCACTTATTTTCGCTCGTGGCCACGCGGAAGCACGCAGAGGCACAGGATTTGCTTCATTGTATGATAGCACACGTCATCAGCGTAGCGAATGAATACGGCGCTGACAGGATCTACTACACCTCAGACAACAGAGACGTTTCTCTCGAGGCTACGCTTTCCGACTGGGGATTTGTTTACGAAACAAGTGCCGGTCAAGCCAACTCAGTGGAAATGGTTCTGAGTATGTAGGTTTTTGCAGTAAATGTATGTAAATCAAGCTTTTGGTCCTTGCATGCAAGACTCGTGTGGCGGCGTGAAGTTAGGCCTATAAATGTTTTTGAGTATGTAGGTTTTTGCAGTAAATGTATGTAAATCAAGCTTTTGGTCCTCGTATGCAAGACTCGTGTGGCGGCGTAAAGTTAGGCCTATAAATGTTTTTGAGTATGTAGGTTTTTGCAGTAAATGTATGTAAATCAAGCTTTTGGTCCTCGCATGCAAGACTCGTGTGGCGGCGTGAAGTTAGGCCTATAAATGTTTTTGAGTATGTAGGTTTTCACGACAAAGTTTACTTAGAATAAATGTATATAAATCAAGCTCTCCGTTCACGCATGCATGCAAGACTCGTGTGGGAACCTTAAACGAATCGCACACGTAACGCAAGCGTGGATTGACTCCACTACACTTAGTCTCCAAAACGAAATTGCATGGCAAAATGAAAAACTAGAAGAAGAAATGGTCCACTTAAAAGATTTGCTGTCCGTACTCGACAGAGCCGAAGCCTTGAACGCGACATGCCGCGACGATGGCTTGCATGCTGACTATTTAATGTTGGAACGAATCATGCACGCGCTCCTCGAACGTAAGAATCTCAGGCAAAGTAACATCCAAAAATATTTGAAAGACCTTAGTTTTTTCTCAGGCGTTCCCCGCCAGTAAAGCGTAGGCCTTTTTGCAAAATAAAGACAACTGTCACACACGTTGATATATAACAACAAAAAGCCAATACAGCGCCTCGGCTCAACACAAGGTTGATGCAGGCCATCTGGGACATTGTGCAGCGAGGCCCTGCTCCGTGGCAGGAAATGGTGCACCGCTTGGCTAACAAGGACGATACGTTTCGCGCCTTTAAAAAAATGAATAACAAAATCATTAATCGGGCGGTCGGGATCGAAGGAACGCCGGAAATCCGCTATGCAGAAGACATACCGTTTGTTTTTTCTTGCTTTGTCTGGCTGTTGCCTTGCTGCTCCGACAGCAGCCACATTTCAGATATGTATAATGAGAGCCACGTGGCGGGGATCCTGTTTTGTAAGCTGGCGTTTTTGGCAACGGCAGAAACAGCTCAAGACCACGAGCCGGTGGGCGTCGTCGACCTGCTTCCAGACATTAGCGAAGTTCACATGGAGAGCTGTCCCATCGCCGAGCTCTCCATCGACGAACTCATGCTGCTGACAGCCTGCACTCAGCACTTTTGGAAGAAAGTTGTTGCCTACGACAACACATTCCAGCTCCTCTTTCTGCTCTGCGCCCGTTTTGGGCAATTTTTGATTTACAACAACATTGCCGGCTCGGCCTCGAGCGAGCACTTGGAGCCGACCAACGACACCGACAATATTCTCCGAGTTCGAAAGAAAACAACACGGACGTTCCTGTGCACGGTGCTGGTCATGTTTCGCAGTCTGACGCTACACCACAGCAGCACGCTGATGCGAAACACGGCGTTGGCAGACGAAGAGAGAAACTCCTTTTTGAAGGTGCAGTGCTACTCCGAGGAGAAACGCACACAGATGCGCATTTCCCCCGAGGTGCACGCAAACATCATGCGCATCAAGGCGCTGCGCGGAGCAAACGGCTGCGGCGACGGCGTCGAGACCATGCAGGGGTTCGATCTGTGGAAGTACATCAGCGCCAGAATGCCCGAAGACGCCATCGGAAAACCCCCGCGACGAATCAGAGACGAGATGGAGCTCCTTCTGCGCAACGTCTGTGTGTTCCAGGAAGCATCGGGGGCATACTTTGACAAGCACGTCTGCCTCGACGAATGCGCCATGGTCTTGAAAACTGCCTTGCGTTACTTTTACATCTCCCCGGCCGTGGAGACTTTCAAAAAGCTCAGCTTGATCGCCGCTGTCTGCCCGGGCCAGCGCCTCACCTACGCGTTCGACTTTGTACATTTTGATACCGGCCAAATGTCGCAGGTGGTCTTCCTGCATAACCCCACGTACAAGGAGTCCAAGCCGCCGCAAACCGTGGGCGACTGGGACGCCGACGATGTGTGTGGGCCAATCGCGGCGTTCATGTCCTTTGACCCGACACTGCAGGTGTGGCTGGAGGACTCGGAAGACCCGTGCGGGATCCTCGGCCACGAGCGGCAAATCACCCGCCCCGCAGAGCACGAAAAGGTCGAGGACGACGACGAGGAGCCACGACCAAAACAAGGCAGGTTTGCCTTTGTCCTTAATAAACAGGGTGTGTTCTTGGTCGACCGACAAACGTCGCAGATTTACACAGCCCAGCCGTCACCGCGCGACCAACACCACCACGTCCTGTATTTGATTTGCCTGTTTGTGTTTCTCACGGGGAAAATTCAGGATGTGTGCAAGGTGGCGATTAATTCTTTTAAACTGTGCGGAAAGGTTGGTGCGAAAGCGTAAAAATACAATACACAAAAAACGTCTGCCGGAGGCGAAACAAAAAATAGGTTTCCGTGCACACTATTGGCCGATGCCATTTAATATATAAAGTTGCACTGTGAAAATGTGTGCGCCAGCATAGCATGGAGTCGTCTGTGCCCAAGTTACACTCTTTCATATCTGTTAAAACGTCATATGCAACAATTCTGAGACTGCTTTGGTCATGTTTACATTTGTTTCTGTGTGCACAGAATTGCTTGGGCGCCATTGAGTCGGCACCCTCAATAAGATCGCCAGCAACTTATGATTTTCCACACGACCAATGCAAAGAAGGGACTGAAACAAGGGGAAAATCATTAACTGAATTATGTCGGGTTGATAGTCAGTATGCTGGTAGTGATACTGGCTTTGGTTGTTATGAGTATGATGGACAAGACACATATCAAAACGCCCTCACTAAATGCAGCACATTTACTCCTAAATCGTGGATGTTGTATGCCCATGACGCAAGTTCTTGGACAAAATATAAATCGCTTATCACACGCACAGGCGGAGACGATACTTGGTACAATGCAAATGATAATGACAACGAAGGCACATGGATTGCAAAACTGTTGGATATAACTACAATAAACAACCTAAAAGCCCCTTATTTGGACTGGAAGAGTGGCGAACCAAATAATCGTCACGGTGGCGAAGATTGTACAGTTTCTGATGGTGGTAAACTCTGGGACGTTCGTTGCTGGAGAAACAATGTCAAATATGACATTTGGTGTCAATGGTCTGTTCGTTGCTATGAATGTTTACCGGGAAAATACTCCGACACAAAAAACGCGGCGTCGTGTACAGAATGCCAAGCGGGAAGGTATGCAAATTCTAGACGAACACGCACTTGTGGTGTGTGTGGCCAGGGCAAAAGGTCTGAATCAAGAACGGGATCCACGGCCTGCACTCCCTGCAGCGACGGCACGTATCAAAATCGTGCAGGGACGTCTTTGTGCAGCGACTGTGACTATGGAGAATGGAATCCTGCCGATAACACGGGGAGAACCAGCTGCCAGACCTGTCCTGCAAATTCTTACACATGTAGGGGTACCAACCCATGTGTTCCTGGTACACTAAGGTCTAATAACTGCAAGCCATGCCCAGACAATATGAGTCGAAAAAGCGCAACCGATTCACACATTTGTGTCTGCAATGCCGGATATGCAGGGTCTGCTACTACAACTGGTAATGGTTGCACTGAGTGTCCTGCAGGCAAAAAATCCACACAAACTACAGGCACAGATAATTATGTATGTACTGATTGTGGTACAACTCAATACAGCCCGGCAGGGGCAACAAATTGTCAAAGTTGTAACTCAAATTCTCAGCAGAGTTCAGGCGGCAGCGCCTGTGTGTGTAACTCTGGATATGAAGCAACAGATTCAAGTTCGCCTGCAGTCACCTGCGGAGAATGCAGCATTGGAAAGTTTTCACCGGACAAGAACCAAATATGTCAAAATTGCGATAAAGGTAAAGAGGCGACACAGAAAGCACAGTCAAGCTGTACCCCATGCGGTTTCGGTAAATTCAAAAAAACAAAAGGTTCTGGGCTTTGTGGGTCTTGTGAAGAAGGAACATTCCAAAATAGTGATACTAATTCTGCAACAACATGCGTCGACTGCATCAAAGGTAAATATGCTGATACACGTGAAATGAAGGATTGCGACTTATGCGGAGGCAACAGCGACACGAGCGGAACAAAATCAACCAGCCACACAGATTGCAAATGCAACCAAGGATATACCGGGGTAGATGGCAGCGTCGAATGCCAGGCTTGTGCCGCCGGCACCTACAAAAACTCTTTCGGGGATGCACCATGCACAGCTTGTGCTGCAGGCCAGTATCAAGATGCAGTCGCTAAAAGCATTTGTGAAGATTGTACCAATGGTAAAACATCAGAGAAGGGCGCAAATAGTCCTGTCGGCTGTGTATGTGACAATGGAAAGTTTTTGGGAAATGATGCTTGCGTAGACTGTCCAGCTGGAAAATATAAAACGCTGATAGGCGATGGAATAAGTCTCTGTTGGAACTGTGAGGCGGGTAAAGCACGAGAATCAAATTCCGAAAGCGCCACAGTATGCAATGGTTGCACAACAGGCAAATACTCGGAGGCAGGATTTGAGTTGTGTTCGTTATGCCCTGATTCAAATGCAACAACTACCAAAAATGACGCCCAAGAATCAGACTGTGTATGCAAGCCAGGTTATCATAAAAACCACGACGGGCAAAACTGCTTGCAATGCCCAGCAGGAACTTACAAAAAAGAGAACGCAAATTTTGGGTGTGAGCACTGTGATCCAGGATTCGTATCAGAGCCCGGTGCGGAGTCGTGCACTTCATGTGAGAGGGGTAAATTTAGTGGTGCGGGTGCCTTCCCCTGTCAAAATTGCACCGCACCGCCGGGGAAACATTGCCCTGCTGAGCATCATGACAGTCAAGGCGTAGATTGTCCTGAAGAGAATTACTGCATTGGTGGTGCCGACTCACCGCAGCCTTGCGATTCTGGAACGGTATCGGGGACGGGGCAATCAGCGTGCACGAGCTGTACGTTTGGAAAATTTGCGGACGGTACAACATGCTCAAATTGCCCCTCTGGTCAAACTTCTTATTATCGCACTGCGGCAAAAAATAAATGTTTCGACGCCGGGGGATCCAAAAACTGTGTACTAGGGTTTTTCAAGGTCAGTCGCAGCAGCTCCGAGTGCAAGCCATGCAGTTTTATTGGTGATGTGGAAGAGTACCAACGAAACTGGACACGCAGCTACCGCTACACCTTGCAAGAAGAAACTTTACCATCACTACTTCAAGAATGGACGTCAAAACTCAAGAATGAACAAAAATGGGGCTCTTATCGCTTTCAAGGGCCCAGAGAGGTGCACAAACACTGTGGCATATTTAATGATGCCGTGACGTGCCCTGTAGGCACGGTGTATCACAAAGATTTCACTCCACCCTGCAAGTACCATGCCCCACTTATTCGCCCAAGATGCCAGAGGGGTGAGTATTATAACCCAGGAGATTTCCAGTGCACACAGTGTCCAGACAGCCTATACACTCTCCGTGAAGACTCAATCGGAATCGAGTCTTGTTCATATTGCAAGGAGGGCATGTGGCTCAACGAGTCTAGGTTTGCACCTCCCAGGTGCGAACCATGTTCTAACTGCCGGACGACCGTGGCCTATGGCCAAGCCCTTGCACACCGCATGAAATCGTGTGATGTCCCCCGTGGTCCAAAGCACATGCACCCCGATGTCAAGGATAAATTCAAATGCGACATTTTTGAATGTCTTGAACATGTGCGCGCGCAAGACATTCATGAGTGTGTATTTCCAAACCTAGGAGCAAATATGGCAAATAGGTCTCAAGGCGCGGAGGTTTGCCATCCATACTTTCGCCCAATCCGGCACGACTGGCTCTCCTCTGATGAGAGTTCTGTTTTTGAAGAGCTAATGCAAAAACGGACGCCAGACCAAGCCGACATTCGTGATTACTCCAGCCCCTTTGACGAAACACAGAGCAGCGACCCCTACTTACTTGCAAATGAAAACGGTATCAACGTGGTTCGGGGGGGTACATCAAACACGTATAGCGACTTCTTTTATTTCTATTTTGCGACCAATACCATCACAGACAAGTATCGAGGCACAAACACTAACGGTTTGTTGCATTCATGGCCTCAAATTTTGGCTGAAGGGAACTTGCTATCAACGGACAAATCATCCAGCACAGAAAACTCCTCGACATTTGTTATTGAGACCTACCTCAAAGACGAGCCGCTGCTGATTGTGAAGCACATCAATGTGCTGGAAAGCGACACGTCTGGGGGCGAGAAGACCGCCTTTTTACCCCTGTCCAACCACACCATGAAATGGCCGCACGTAGACTTTGTGCGTCTTTCTTGGGACTATTACATTGAACATTACCTGCGCAGCCTGAAGAGCTCTTGTGACGACATCGACATCAAAGGCAGCAACCGGGTGTATCACTGCAACGAGAGGTTATTTACAACCAACGTGCACATTGAGGATTTCTGGACCGTGCATGAAGAGGATACATCTCAATGTAATTCGCGCGTATTCAAAACAACCGATGCGTGCCAGAACACTTACGACCAAAGCAAAATCGAGGATATTTTTGTCAGCAATGCTGCTAAGCATTACAGCACGGACGGCTTAAACGGGACGTTTTTGCTAAACGTGAGCCTGTTCCGGGAGTTTAGGCCGATGGAGGGCAACGTGGAATTTTTTGAATTTTGTCTTGGCGACAAGCTCACGATCCGAGACAAACTCTTAGCGAATCTTTCTATGCAAGATACCAGTGCATTTTCAAATGAGTGCGACGCCACCAATGACGCCAACAAGTGGTACTACGCGGTCATGTGCGGGCCCACGTCTGGCACAAAACTCGTGCTCAAAAAGGTCATCAGAAGCAACCCCGTGGACTATTTCTTGAAAAAATTAAGCTCAGATACAGAGGGCGCTCGTTCGCCGCAACTGCAGGAGCGGGATTTCAAGTTTTCTGAAGACCTATGTAACGCAGACATGGCGGCGATAGAGCAAAAAAGGAAGCAGATATCAGTGGAACATGAGCATGGTCTGTTTTCAGACCACAACGAAAAATTGTTTCGCAATGTGTCGGAAGAGGGGCTGGGTGTATACTTTGACTGCAAAGTCGCAGTGAACGACGTAAAGTACCCCTGCCATATGCAAAAAGCAGAGAGTGGCGAAGACATGTTTGACATTTTTGTTCCGGATTATTTATTCCCTAGTACGCAAAACACCGTAATTGCGAGACTCTCGGTGTGTGAAACCTCCAAAAAGTGCACCAACGACCGGGAAATCACACTTGAAAAGGGCAACAAGGAAATATTTTCGGTGGGAAATGCAGCCAGCATGGATTTCGTCGTGCGGTATCTTGAACACGATAAAATGCCGCAAAACATCACACACAACGCATTCGACTAGCTGCGTCAAAACGAGTCCGGTACGTACACAAAGTCGTGTGCTCTCTGCTCTTCAATCTTGACATCTACCTGTGACATTTGTTCCTTCTTAACTGGTGTACCTGACACAAAATCTGCCAAAATACTCAGAAAAGAAGGGCACTCGTTCAGAGATTCATCGGGATCACCAAGCAATGACACAGCCTTTTGGGCCATTGCCGATCGAATAACATTCGCCGCGTTGGTGTCGATGCCAAACCGACACATGTACTTTACGAAGACACTCTCTTTGTCGCTCGTATTCCTATTTTCTAGTGCAAGAAACAAAATGAACAACTGTTCTGTGTTGGTTATGTGGTTTCTTTTCAAGCGTTCGCTTGCTTGATTTCCTATGCCCGGCACGCAAGTGAGATGTGTTTTGCTGATATGCTTATTTCTGACGAAACGTTGTAATTTGCTCATATCTCTATACACAAATTGAATTTGCTTATATATTTTTTTCTTTCTCTGGGCTGTAAAAACAAGCCAGTCCGAATTTTTCTGACCAGTCCTCCCGCAAAGCCAGCTCAATTTGTCCTGATGAGTCCTCCCGAAAAAATAAAAAAAAAATGAAAAAAACATTTAAAATAAAAGCAATAAAAAATAAAGCGAACAAGCACGCGCAAGCGAGTGCCCGGCACGTACATGGCCGCTCCTCAGATTGTTCAAGCGTTTGCGAGCAAAATCAACCACGCAGAATGCGCACTGGGCATTTCTGTGCTCCAGCATTTATCGTCACTTGCGCATGTGGAGTCTTCTCGTGTCACTGGCAGGCACACCTCGACGCTGCTCAAGGTAACCTGTGCTGCGATGTGCACTGAGTTTGGCCGCATACTACAGTATGACGCTTTCATGGGCGAGATGGCACTACTGGATACTTGTTTAATGGAATGGCAAAAAATACTTTCGCGTGCAGACATTGTGTCTTTTTTGGAACTTAAGACTGCGCATGATGATCATTTGGCCAAGATGCACGAGCGCGTCCGCGCCTTCAGGTCAAGCCAGGCTGCTTTTGCGAAAACAGAAGCGGAAAAGTTCCGAGAACAATATTCAGAGTCGAAGTTTTTGAACATGACACTGACTGATATTGTACAAAATTACGCCGTGATGTACCCGGAATTCTTTGGCTCGGCGACGTCCGACGTATTGATGCCGTACACCTATTTGCAAGTCGCGGAAATAAGCCGGGGCAAACGCGCTTTGTACACTTTGCAGCAGTCTATACCAATTGGATTTGCTCTACAGTGTCTTGAGCACCTCAAGATGCACTCGAGCGTGCTGTACGAATGCATGGTACATGAAAAACTTCACGACCTCAACGTTTCCGAGAACAGCATTGCCCAGATGGTGCATACTGCACAGGCCCTGACTCCGCAAATATTGCCGATGATCTGTGCGGCGATTATGAAGAACATTGAAAGTGGTATGCGTTCTCAACTGAGCGTTCACAAAGTTTCATACCTGAACGCTCAGACAGAACGGGACTGTCATACGGAGCAGCGTTGGATTGATGAACTGAACAGTCTGATGCAAAAAAAACAAGCGAATCTTCAAAACTGAAAGTGGCGTACCGTGCCAGGGCTCTGCGCTGAACGAACTGATGGTTCTCGCATTGCATTTTCTTGCGATTTTTGTGCGGCTTAGATAAACACTCTGCAGCGGCTGTCCAGCTGTTTTTGTGTTTAATAATTCTGAACGAACTGATGGTTCTCGCATTGCATTTTCTTGCGATTTTTGTGTGGCCTATATAAACACTGTGCAACGACTGTCTGTCAAGATGTCGAATGTATTCGACGCGGTTGATATTAGAAGATCAGCAAGGACTGAATCGATTTTTTCAACGTTTCCCAAAAACCGAGCAGTGTTTGACATAGTAAACAACGCCCCGCCTGCTGTTGTTGTGAATGTTAAGCCTCCTGTTCACGCCAGCACCACAGAAAAGTCCGCCAGCACAACAAGACCACTGCACACGGTGCACGTGCTGTGGGTGCTCTGCGTCTGCTGTCTCGTGACGCCGTTCATAGCGGGAATATTCAACGATAAAGAAGGCGACTTGGCAACTTTTCCGTACAAGTGCAATTTATTTTTCCTGAGTTTAGTGGTTGGACTACCCGGTGCTAGCGTGCACCTCTTTTGTTGCAGCCTCTGTCTGTTTTCTCGCAACAAGTTTGCCTTGGTCTTTTCAGTGGTTTCCATTTTCTTGCATATACTGACCGTGGAAGTGGCTTGTGGAATGAAGGGCGCCAATCACTTTTCCTTTTATTTGCTCATTGCGAGCATCTTTACCGGCGTGGCATCCCAAATATCAATTATTGAGTGTATTTCAGACACCAAGTTCAGGCAAAAAAATTCACTCGCAGTTATGTACTTTTCTCTACTCTTGGTGTGCGCCACACTGTGCTTTCTCACCACACTCTGTATCGATATTTTCAAGATAAAGCTAAAGCAGGAGAAACGGCTTTATTTGCAGTCACTACCAATGGTTTTTGCCCTGCTTGCGCATCTCCTTTCAACCTACTCGACACTGCGACCAATTTTTTTGGTGATAGAAACTTTGTCCACGACCAGCTTATGAGGGCGATTCGCCGTAGAGATTTAGTATCATGTGATGGCGGGATTTCTGCTGGTGTCTTGTGTAGCGACCTTTAGCGTCTGTGATCAAAGCGTTTGGCGTAGAGGTTTATTCTCATTTAATGGGGGGTTTCTGTTGATGTCTTGTGTAGCGACTTTTAGCGTCTGTAATAAAAGCGTTTGCCTTTGCAGTCCATCTTTGTCTCATCGTCAGCACGCGCGGTGATATTTTCATGCAGACTTGGAATTTAAATAGGTCGAAAAGATACCAACAGGCATAAAACAGATTTACCAACATAAGTTGCCGCGAGAAATTATATATAAACACGTAATGGTGAGGTCGACTCGAACTCTACGGTGAATGGATTTATATAAGTTTCAAATTCAGCAGTCCCATAGACGCACTCGACACTGCAAACGTTGCGCGGTTGTGCCACTTGCTACATCCGAGGCACAGTACTTGCATTACAAGAAAATCGCAGAAGAAAACACAGCATGGCAAGACAGCAAGAAAAGCGAACTTGCCGGACAGCTTGAAAATCTCTTGAATGTCGTGGAACCCAAGTTCAGGGTTGTGAAAGAAGCAAAGCAATGGGCGCAGAATGATAGTATAGAGGTATGGCTGAAAGTTAAAGAAAGCAATGCCGTTGAGAACAAGGGAAAATTCGAAAGGTTCCTCAAACAAACGAAAAAAATCAGTATTGAAGAACTCAATGGCCTCGAGAAAGATTTAAAAGAAGCGCAGAAATACATTAAAGAAAACATAGGCTCTGCAGAAGATCTACTACCCTTCATTCGCAAACTAAGCGGACATTCAAGCTATTTTGCCAATTTCGTGTCATTATATGAATTCGTTAAAGGCGAGTACACCGCCGAGCACACCACCGAGCACAATCTACGTTTTAAATTCTACATTTTTGGTGATAGTGAATTAAATTTGGGAACTGATATTATGTTTGATGAAAGATTTGGATACCCGTGGCAGTATGAAGACGTGAGAACACTGAAAAGTAATGAAAAAACACGTAAGCTATGGGACTCGCTGAGGAACCTGGACAGAGAGTTTAAGAAAAATCAGAATCAGCCCGCCTATCTGATCAATCGCCAAAAAAACTACGTAGGAACGACGTTGGAATCAGACTTTAAAGAAGAGTTGAAAGACTGGATAGCTGTGGTCCAGGACAACACCGCCGTAGGCTTTGTTTCCATTGAGACAAGAATCTTTAAAGACGGAACAGACGAAAACAGTGAGCTCAATGAAAAACTGGCCGCGTTGCATGGCACCAAAATTTTCTATATCGACAAATGGTTCATGAACAAAACAGCAGTAACGCAACCGGGAATTGGAAAAAAGGTACTTGACGCGGGCCTGTGGATGAAGACGCAACAAAACCCAAATTTTCAAGACGCGCCGGTGTGTTGCATGACGCTGCAAAAGAACCTTGATGCCATGACACGTTTCATGAATTATGCAGACGGTGATAAGAAGAAAATGCCCTTTTCGTTTGCCTTCAAAGACGAGTTTAGAATGATGTTGTCTCTTGCAAACATGAGTGACAAAGACACAAAGTCGCTCATGAATGAAAAAAAGCGAATGTTTGACTTTGCCGGTGGATATTACGACTTCAAGGACTACGTGACCTTATGCTTGGCCGATTCCATGGGACCTGACACAACCCTCGTGCATGACAAGAAAAGTCCGAATTGGAGCATATCAGACGAATTGAACATGTTTATCAGGTTCAAAAATTGGTACCTGTCTGACAGCAAAAATGGCAACAGGGTACTGGATCAAAAAACTGCCGATTTTAAGAAAATGGACAGTGAAATTAAAGACCTCTTACAACCAAACCTAGACAAAACAGCCAGTCAACTGTTTGATTTGTTGCAGGACCATTTCTTGAAGCACTGCCAGGCAGAAATTGCAATGGGGTTGGATTACTACCAGAAAAATGGTGGGAAGCAGGAGTGGATCGACAGGTATCAGGCCTTTCAAAAAGACTTGGACAAAATCAAGGTTCCCGAGGCACCACCCACGCCGGGTGTTATTGGTCAGGTGGGAGGGTTTCTGCAGAATCTCGCAGGGGCTTTGATTGCCCCAGCTACACCAAGGCCAGAGCCATCGCCAGAGGAAGAGAAGCCGCCAGAGGAAGAGAAGCCGCCAGAGGAAGAGAAGCCGCCAGAAGAAGGGCCCTTAACAGCAACCGTCTTTGGGAAAGAGTGTGCACTGGATGAAGCGTTTTGGATATGGGAAATGAATTACGATTTCAATGCGTCAAAAGAAATACCATTTGATGATGCTTTCATGACATACTTCGTAGCGAGCAACAACACGACGATAGACACATTAAATCAGAAACAGAGTACAGTGTGCATAGAAGCGAAGAACCAGAAAGAAGGCAAATACGGTCACATCATGAACTACGTTGCAGTAAAACCTTCGATCAAAAACAAGGAACTACTGCTGAATTTGATAAATGACAATTACTTGCTTTCTTTCGGACCTGAATTTGATCGCAAATGGACTATGTTTGTTAATGATTGGATGGATTATATCAAAGGAAACTGGGGCAACACGGGCTGTGACAAAAAACTCAAACCAGAATTCGAGAAAAACTTCCATGTAAAATGGTCAGAAAATATAATCCAACCATTTGTGAATGCAAGCAACATAGACATTTTGTTTTCTGATGCGATATGTCCAACAAATGAAACAAGTGTGATATGGCTTCGTAAAACCGTACATTCGGGTTGGCTGACAGAAAAAGAATACGAAAAAACGAAAGAACTCGAAGATGGTCAGTTTTATATTGATGACGATTTGATTTATATGAAAAGAAACAAGAAATTTTTTTCGATTCAAAACAGCGTCTTTGACAAAAAAAAGAAAATTATTATTCGATCAACTAGAAACACACCGGGTAACAAAGCTATTGTGACAAAGAAAATGAAGCAAATTCAGCAAAAATATTTACAGGTGCTCATGGCGAACCAGATGGACACGGTTTCAGATCAAACAGTAACTAAACTGCTCAATAATCTGCTAAGTACAATTAAAGTATGAAAATAGAAAACGTGTACACACTTTTTGGATTGACAGTGAGTTTGGGAGAAAGTCAAAAGGGAGTACTTAGACTTTTATACCACCACACCTACT
>MDTA01173148.1_pt1 | contig 13472 bp, 6 predicted proteins | sample 811151 | NCBI WGS metagenome assembly MDTA01 (sample SAMN05326648, study PRJNA326480) | marine metagenome | isolation source: seawater | place: Indian Ocean: South | collected 2010 | reverse complement strand
TGCGTAACCTAAGCGAGACTGGGTGCCTCCATTTACGGCCCGGAAGTTGGCGATCGTTTGGATGTAGTCAACGAAGTCAGCTACACTGAAATCCTCCAAGCCTTTGGTGGTGTCCAACAGATCCATATTGTTGTCTGCGTCCGCATCGACATGTCCGCCTGCTTTCGCAGTATCGGAGTAGGCTGTAGTGGAGTAGAAATCATCCATGGTACCATAGATTCCGTCATTTCCTGCATTCAAGCCCCCATAGAACTGGTCGTCCTGGGAGTTAAAAATCTCATCTCCAGGAGGTAGTGGTGCATCCGTACGACGCTCAATGCTGTTGGTTCTTACGGTACCTGAGTTAGGCAAACGATCGACGAAATCCAAGCTTTGGTTGGGCCGGTAGTAGACGCCATCCGGAAGATTGGAGTTTCCTCCACCCCCAACAGTGTCCACATACATGGGCAATTCCGTGATCGCTTGGAGCTCAAGCAGTCTTTCGAATTCAGTATATCCGCTGTTCGTGGGATCTGCGTATAGTGGATCGTTTGAATCCAAATGCGAGGTGTAGACATAATGCTTGCCCTGGTAGTAGATGTTGTCCCCACGGGTGTAACTTGTGTTGACGGTGGATCCATCCAAGCTTCCAAAGTGAGTCTTCGACCAATAATTGGTGTTCGTCTCATCTGCTAATTGGCTTGTGATGTCGTCACCAAAGTCCGGATCCAACTCAGGCTCAACGGAGGCAACCCAGGGGCTCTTGGTCCAATATTGATTAGTTGCAGTCGCTGCGGTTTTCGTAGCCGTGACCGCTGCTGTCACATCAGCTGCTCCTCCTCCTGCAACAAGACCTGCCAAACTAACTGCTGCACTGTATGCCGCGGCGGTAATGGGAGCACTAATTTGGTAATATTTTGCATCGCCACTTGAATTAATTGATACAAGCACATCATTGGCTACTGCACTGGCCCTTGTGGACGATGAATTTAAGCCCTTCATGATCGAGGATGCGGTGAAGAGAGCGTAGAAGCTTACTCCTGCGTTATCATCAGCGTAACGAAGCACATCTCCACTCTTGTGAACCGCAGTAAGCGAAAGGGAGACCGCGTTGGTATGAGCGGGAGGCACATCCGATGCCACGACTGATGTGGTGGCCTTGTACCATTCGCCCTGGTAGCTAACAAAGTTGGCTTGGTCGGCGGCGGCACCCGTGTAGGTACCCTTAACATTTGAAGTGACATATTTGACGGTACTGTTTGCTGAGTCAAAGAATAGGTCTCCTTCCTTGAAACTGTTCTTCGAGTTCCAAGTCTTGACTCCCCAATCATGATTAGCTTGGTAGATATCGCTTCCAACTTTGACATATCCAGGTGTATAGTTGTTGGGCGATCCTGCCTGAGTCATCAAATTGACCAACGATCCACTGCTTTTTGTGGTGTGAATCGAGGGTTCGGCCAAGTTTGAGTTCGCTCGTACGAAATCAGTGGTGGGCTTGTCGCCGGCTGCTGCTCCGTTAGATCGATCTTGACCTACATAATCAAAATATCCTCCGCTACCAACATAGGAATCGAACAGTTCAGCCAAGGTCAAACCCTGGGGAACGTCCGTTTGTGCTTCCATGTAAAAGTAACTGCCTGGTGAACTCCAATGTGCCGGCACCTTAATGACATCGCCTTTCAAGTATGCCATCACTTCACCGGCTGAATTGCGTTGGGTGTTGTATTGCGAATACTCGCCTGCGGTTGGGAAGGATTCGGCAAATCCCTCACCACCTTTGTCTGCAATGCGAATCCAGCTGGAAAGAGAGTCATAGGTATCATTGATAGCGGTTCCTGCGGTTACATCCTTTAGAGCCATGAAATAACCGGAGTCAGAGAGGGATACTCCCTGTTTATACACAACATCACCAGATGCGTAAGACCTGGAAGTATGGCCTGGGTCGGCATCAAGAATGCCACCGTCTTCGGTAAAGTTCCCGATCAATTGACGGTAGGAGCCTTGTGATCCAGAATTCAGGGTGCCGTCGGCTCCGAATTTCGATTTAAGGTTTTCAAAGAATCCCGTACGAGCCAGTTCAATCTTCTCTCCCAGTCCGTCGTCCGAGGTTATGATTTTGAGCGGATTATTATCCGGCTCGGTCATCGCAAAGAGCGATACCCCGTTGAATTTCTGAGCCTTCAGGGAATTTAATTCCTTCTGCAGCTCGTGAAACTCATGGTTGTAGGTCTCGCGATCGAGTGCATTTTTGGAGATATCATTAAAAAATGCTTTGAGTTCAGCCATGCGATCGACAATTTCACCGGCAACTTTCATGGCACCATCCTGCATCTGCAGAAAGGACATTCCATTCTGAGTGTTCATCATTGAAGCGGCTGCTCTACGCATGCTGCTTTGCAGTTTAAGTCCAACTGCGAGTCCACCTGCGTCGTCCGCGGGGGATACGATTCGCTTGCCGCTCGACAAGCGTTGCAAACTCTTGGTTAAAAGATTGTTTGCACGTTTCATGTTCAGCGCTGAATAAGACGCTGACATATTCGAATTTATGGTTATGCTCACTGTTTGTCCTCCTTGACTTTGTGAAGGCGTCATCCTTGACGCCTGGATTAACTGGAAGGGATTTTGAGTCGTCCCTTGTCGTCGACCTCCTTGTCTTCGACGCTTGGGATAATCGTCAGGAGTCTGTGATGCTTTAGAAAAAAATGAAGGAAACCTGAGTTTAATCAGATTGATTATTACCTAAGTTACTGATTATTAGGGTTAAATATAGTTTAAATTTAACCAAAAAAAGTTTTATTCAATCTGCTTTATGGTTGAAAAGGCATGGTCTCAGTGCCATGAAAGTATGAATGCCAAAGGTATCGGCAGATAAAGAAGAAGTTATTTTTGAGGGAGAAATTCCTCTTCAACCTTCTCAGGTATACGAATTAATTATGGCTGCCCTAAGCGACCAGGGCCGTGCCGTGGTGAAGTTTTTGGTGGATGGAGTGGATGCCTTGCAGTCCGGGGAATTCCCCGATTCTTATGAGGAAATTGAGGCTTTTAGCTTATCTCATGATGAACTGACCCTGAGGCTGATCCTGGAATCCATTAAGCAGTTGGGGCAGGTTGAGGAGCAATTTGATGCCTACGTCAGGAATATTCTTTCCGTGCCCTGGTCCGAGGTTTTTAGCAGAATGGATCAGTTTATTGCCAAGGTTCAACCTTTTGCGGACTTATTGGATAACCTGACTCCTTACGCCAAGACCTACGAACCACCGTGGCGCGATGCACTGGAGGCAGTTTCAGCTGATCAGGCGGATTCTCTGGGAAAAATCCTTACATCCTTTGAGCAGGGCAACCCTTGCTTATTGTCCGATGAACTTAGCATAAACTTCATCCCTATATTTAGAAGGACGAGGAAATTATTCAAAGATGAAGTGATTCCCTTCCTGCAGCAAAAAGTTGAAAAAGAAAAAGCGGCGTGAAACCAATGCTTGAGTCGAATGTAAGGGTCCTGAAGACGCGGTTTCCTGTCGTCTATGAGCGAATTCTTGCTGCAGGTGAACGGTCTTCGGATAACTTCTATTACGAGCAATCGGATGGTACCTGGCGGCTGATGATCCAGAGAGGCGAATACAGCTTTCCAGCTTACGGTGAAAATAAACGTGATCAGTTGCTAAAGCGCTGGTACAATGGCTTGAATCTTTCGAAGGAGTCCCTTTATGCCTTAACAGGTTTTGGAGATGGTACTCATGTAAGGCATTTTCTCAGCGAATCATCTGCTGGCACCAATTGCCTGATTGCTGAGAAGGACCCGGCATTACTTCGCGAGACTCTTACTCATTACGATTGTTCCGATTTTTTATCCGATGAACGCTGTGTCCTTGGGGTGGGTGAGCTGGATGATGCTTTTTTTAATGACATACAGGGAGCGGCACTGACCGGAGTGAATGATGTCAATTGCGTCGTCTTTTCTCCCTTACACGGAGTGGACGAGTCGTACTATGATCGAATGCGTAATGAACTGCTTCGTCAATATCTGGTAGTTCGCCCCCTGATGGAGGTCAATATTCGCACCGCAACTGATATCCAGGAAAATACTTTTCAAAACTTACCGCATATGGCCCAGTCGCCGGATGTGGGGGAACTGAAAGGTGATTTCCCTGATATTCCGTTTATTTTGATCGGTGCAGGTCCATCCCTGGATGAATCCATTGACTTTCTCAGGGAGGTCCAGGACCGGGCGATTATCGTCGCCAGCAACAGTCCTTACCGGAAACTAATAAACAATGGCATAAAGCCCCATCTGGTGGTCACAGCCGACCCGATGCCTCCCACTCTGCTTGGTTTCAATAATGTCAGCCTCGAGGGGGTTCCATTAGCTTGCCCTTTCAGTGCATATCCAGAGATTGTGAAAAGGTTTTCAGGGAGGATTCTTTCCTGGTGTACCTTTAACCCGATCGTTGATGTCCTGACCAATAGAACAGGGGGGAAGCCTAAAACTCCAATCATGGAGCAGGGAACGGTATCGGGTTGTGTCTTGGATCTGTCTGCCCTGTTGGGTTGCAAAAAAGTATTATTTATTGGCCAGGATATGGCGGTCCGTGACGATGGGCGTTATTACACTGATGATTCTTTTTACTCTGATTCCGGAGATCATTACACCAGCAACACCAGTGGTCACCGACTTCCAGGAAATACTCAGGATAAAGTTTTGGTGGAAGGCCGGTTATTTGTTTACCTGAAAACCTTCGAGCAATTCATTGCAAACTATCCACAGGTTGAATATCGTAACTTGGCCAGAACCGGAGTTCGAATAAAAGGGGCACCTTACCAAAGCTATGAAGATGCTCTCCAGTGGATTGGTTCTGAAACCAGTTCCAAGCCCTTTGTGGATAAAGTCACTTACCTTCTTGAAAATCAAGGGGAATGCCCGGATTTGAGCTTGATTTACCAGCCTGCGAAAACATATGTGGAGGAGTTGTTTGAAGAAGTCCTCGCCGCCGCAGTTGAGACTGAAGTTTTACCGGAAAAATATTCAGGGACTAATTATTCTAACAACAGACAGGTTCTGGCTTTGTTAAACAAGGCGGAAAAGGTGAACGCCAAGGTAGATTCACACAAATTGTTTTGGAATTTTCTTTTCGAAGGGAAAACAAAATCTGAGCTTGTGCAATACCGTCGAATTATCAGGGAAATCGATTTTCCAAGTAAAAACTGGGCAAGTACTCAGCGGAACAAGGAATATTTTTGGGCCCTGAGCGAAGGATGCCACTGGCTACTTAATACGCTTGATAAATACCTTAATCTGACTGACAGCAAACCCTGAATCGAGGTAGTCTCTGGTAGGGCTTAAGATCCCCTCCCCCTTGGGTGGCACAAAAAGTGCTCTCGTATGTGCGTGCTCGCAAGTACTATATGTTTTTCAATTATCTGCATAGAGTCGACCCTGTCGTCTGCTCAAATAGTCTGCTAGAATGGGATCCGATCTCCAATTGACTGGTTTGGCATCGGGCTTCGATTGGGCTCCGGTGGTTGATCAATTGATCGAATTGGAGCGTATTCCGCAAAAAAGGCTCGAAAGTGAAAAGATAGACAATGAGGAAAAAATGTCTGATTTGACTACGCTAAAGAGCCAACTGGACACGCTGAATTCGGCAAGCAAGGCCCTGCAGAATGAAGATTTGTACACTGCCCGAAAAGTGACCATGGATACGGACGATGCCAAGGTGCTTTCCGCTTGGGCAGATGCTGGTGCCCTGACCGGAACCTTTACGGTGAGTGTTCATTCCTTGAGTACGCAAACGGAAATGAATTCCAAATATCGTGCCCCGAAAGGCCTTGGGAAAACTCTAAATTTAAGCGATTCCTTGAAAGATTTGCCCCTTCAAACCGCCATCACCGAGGGCACTTTCACAATTTCCGGGAAAACCTTTTCCATCGATAACCTGAATGCCTCCCTACAGGATGTAATGAACATGATTAACGCTCAAATGGGTGGTGCGGACGGGGTCAACCCCGAGGGAGATGGAACCGGTATCACATTCGAATATGACTCGGATAATGACAAGATGATCGTGGACGGCGGCGAATATGCGGTAAGTGCACTGAGCAATGTACCAGTTTTAGGTTCCCCCACGGACTCGTCCAATTTTCTTAAGGTTCTCAGGCTTTTGAATCGTGCAACCACCAACCGTGCCGCAGATTGGGAGACGGGTAGCGGAGTTTCGATCTGGGGTGCAGGTAATGTTGCAACCAATCCGCACCTTAAGTCTTGGATCCATGCTTCCGATTCCCATGAAATTGCCGCCAATGCGATTACATCCGATGATGATCGTATTTATGCCGGATATGATCATGATGGAGACGGAAAGAAAACCCTCTACCGGAGAAAGTCCTTTCCGGCCGAATTCAATGCAGCAGGTACTTACAATGTTGGGGATAAGGTGTACCGGAACGGCTTCATTTACGAAGCAGTGAAAGCTACTCCCACAACGCCATGGGCGGCCACTATGGGAGATGCTTCTGGAACCACTGAAGTGACTCACAATGGCGATAATTGGCGCCTAATGATGGACTTGGAAAACAAGCGGGTAGGCAATGACGGTACAGGCACTACCCGGGCAACTTTTTCTGCTGCGGTCAACGCTGGTCAGCATACCCCTGTCTCTTCCATAAACGCGGGTGGAGCGACCGGGGACGCTAATGCTATAAAGCAGGGGGATATTGTTAAGGGGACCGATGGAGCTTATTTTCGTGCCCTGCGAGATCGTACCGAGGATGCTGAGAACTTTAAGACACTGGCGGACAGTTTCGTCAACCTGAAAAGCAACACCTCGTGGAACACTTTTGGTTCCGGCAAATTTAGACCTAATCATATTTACATCGACGGGAGACTCTACGAAGCCAACACCTCAGGTGGAGCCACTTATTTCGGAGGTAATAATGGCTTTGTAGAACATACAGGGGCGACTTCCCAAGTGAATTGGGATGGAGACGATTTAGTGGTCGGTCAAAATGGGAGTGCTGAAGATGAACAGGCATTCCGTGCGAAGGCTAAATGGAATACCATTGAGGCATTACCAAGCACAACAGCACGCCATGATTCTCTTTGGCAAAATGGAGATTTTGTAAAATCCATGGTGGATAACAATTTTTATGAAGGAACCAATCAATGGAATAATGTCAATACCCACGACATTACTCAAAATTATTCGCAAAACGATTATGTCCATCTGAGTGCCCTCAGTAAAAATTTCTTTCAGGCACAGGCAGCATGGGATAATGTTACTAATTTCAACGGCACAGGGCTTGCGATCAGCACTGGAGGAGCCTCCTACAACTCAAATGCCTACATTAGGCACACGGGTACTGGTAATAACCAGTTCTACAAATCCAAAGACGACTGGGGCACTATCGCCGCTAAAACAGAAAAAAAGGTCTATGATACTGCTGGAGCACCTGCCGACGCCTATGCACGAAGTTCTTCCGGTGGTTCCGTGCAGTTTTGGAAAGCAAAGGGCACCTGGGATGATATACGAGATAATCCCTACAATGAAGGTGGACGCGTCAACGGATACGGACTTAATCTATATCGGCAATTGACTTCTAATGGATCTGCCAATGGCAGGATTTACCGGTCCAAGGTCGATCTTGGGAATACGATTAGTTCACACACGAACAGCACCAACTATGCCTCAGGGATTACGGTGGAAGACGGTACTTCTGGAAGCTATTACAAATCGCAAGTCCAGATCGCTGATGCCGCAACCCCTACATTCGCCACCAATGTCACCAGTGCTCAAGTGGAGCCCATGACCACAGGGCAGCGAATTCTCGATACGGGAACGGGTGTCGTTTATGAAGCCACCGCAGCTACGGCAAGTGTTTCAAATTATGTAAACACAACCCGTTGGAGCACTGGACAAGTGGTCACTGATTCGGATAACTTTTGGATTGCGGATCAGGACATTGCGGACGCATCCTTCAACTCGGGTACAGGCCTAACCGGCGGAAGTGTGACCTTGAATTATCTAGGCTTAAACACAGACCAAGGAAATGTGTACAAGGCAACGGTCAACATTAGCGGAACCACTGCTTTCAACACAGCAACTGCAGACAATGCAGGTACGCTTCTTGAGGATGGTGGAAACTATTACAAGTTCACCAGCAAATTTTGGGGTAGTCCCGGAGATAATTCGGCCTTGACAGGAGGTCCGGCAAGTGCAGGAGATCTCGTTTTTCATAGTGGAAGCTTTTATGTTGCAGGTGCGGGGAGTGATCTGAACAATTTTCGCACCACTGAGTCAGCACCAGGTGTGGGTGATCAATGGACCAATACTGGCCATGCTACACTAGCTGCATTGTCAGCTACGGTATCCGCCACGGACGAAACCAATGATGTTCTTAAGCCCACCGGAGCGAACTCCTATTGGAGTGCTGAAACGGCTGCTACGACTCTCACAAATAATGCCTACTGGTCCCCCGTGAGCACCCTTAAGCAACCGGCAACTGATAGCGGTACCTACTGGACTGTAGTCGGTGACGCGACGGACCCAACTGCAAGTCCCGGATCGAATTCATACTGGACGGAAGTGACGGATGATGTCACCTTGACTGGGCAAGATGGCTCACCTGGAAGCAATGATTACTGGGAAGATGTGACTTCTTCGATTGTTGATTTCCCAAGTGGCTCGTTAATCACTACTTTTTGGGATGATGTTACGAATGATATCACCTTGACTACAGATTTGGCTGCGGGAGGTTCCAATGCCTACTGGGACGAAGTTACCGCCCAGCTGACCGATCAGACTGATCCCGAATTTGAAAATACATGGTGGACCGATGTGGGGGCCACCCTTAAGGATCATACTAACACCACCTGGTGGACGGATGTAACTTCTACCCTGAATACTCTTACTAACAATACTTGGTGGCAAGAGATCACCACCGAACTCACTGATCCAAGTGCCTTGGGTGGGGCCTTCAATAATTGGTGGACTGAAATCGCCCACGCGGACACAAATAGCCTCAACACCGCAGGAGGGTATGATGGGAATTTCTGGCAATTGGTAACCCCGGGCATGAAAGCATTGACCGGAAGTGGAACAGCTGGTGATGAACATGATCATGCGATTGATCACACCATATGGGCGGAGATGGGCAACCTGTCGGCCTATGCAGGGACTGATGGTAAGTTTGGCACCCATGATTCAGATGAACACCATTACTTCAGCACCACAGCACCCGCTTACGCTGCTTGGGCTGCAGGTGCGACTCATAATGCCAATGATGTGGTGAAGGCTTCGAATAATAATTATTATCGGTTCAAAACGGGTGGAACCTCTTCCGAGGATCCAACCTCGAACACTCAAAATTCCTGGGATCTGGTTATCGATGCTTCAACCTATGGTGACACTTTGCATGGCTCCACAACGGATGCGGCAAACGCCGATGAAGCGGCTCTCAGTTTTCAGTATGCCGACACCTACATGTGGAGGCAGGACACAACCGGGGTTCCAATTCCGGGGTCGGGAACTGGGTGGGCCAACTACTGGGAAGAATTGAACGAAACCGTGATTCAGAGCAGCCAGGCTTTGGGCACAGTGGACTTAAGTGAGAAGCTCATTAACGCGAACTTCAAGGTTTCCCTTGGAGGAGGTTTGTCATCGGGACTAGGTAACTTCTTTATCGGAGAAGGGGAGGGTGCGGTGAGAATTGATTATGACATCAACAAGGATACGGTGAGCGGACTGATTGATCGGGTGAATGACTCTAGAGCTAATGTTCACATGTATTACGATCCGGTGAGCGACCGGTTTGTGATACGGAACAAGGATGAAGGGGCTGTGGGTATTGTTCTCCACGAGTCTGAATCTTATGACACCCTAAACACTATCAACAAGGGTGCGGGGAACATTCTTTACGCGATGGGCCTGGCGGCTCCGGTTGTCTCGATTTACAGCGGCCTGGGAGCTTCCTATGATTTTGCGAAATACAGCACCTACAACAACAGCACAAATTACGATGCCGGGGATTTCGTGCGAGTTGCCGATGGGGCTTCCTTTACCTACTGGCAAGCTTTGCAGGATACACCAAGTGATTCCCCGGAAGCATCAAGCAGTCAATGGAATCAAATCGTTGAGGGCGTGGGCAGAACATTGAATTCAGAACTTGGCTCAAACTCTAGAGTCACGGTAAATGGTGGAGATGATGTGTACAGCTTAACGAGCCAATTTTCTGATAACGAACATGGGTACGATGGGATGTATTTCGACATTTCAGGAGCAGCGGTTGGTGAGTCCGCTACTTTCACCGTAGGAAAGGACAGTTCTAAGGCTAAAACTGCGATCAACAAATTCGTGGAGGAATTTAATGATGCGCAAGACTATGTTAAGAGTTTGGTGTCTGTTACCAACGATGGGGAAAATGTCACTTCGGGGAAATTTTCCAGCAATATTGAAATCAGTCGACTGGGGAGTCAGTTGAGGAAAGTGGTCTTCGGGGATTCCACACCCCATTCCGAAAGTGGTACAACCTCCGATGGAGCAGACCTGATCATCAATGATAACACGGGAGGAACAGCAGGGACTGCTCTTGCGAATGTTAAGACTCAACTTCAACTTGGAGCCAACAATTCGGGTTATGTGGTCAAAGTTCTCAAGGATACGACCTCGAATCCCTCGGGGGAGGTTAAGTATTACAAATTTGATGGTACGAACTGGGCGGTCTCGACCCCGGCTTTCAGTTCTTTTCGACTGTCCAGCCTAGGTCTGGATTTCGGCATTGGGTCAGATCGCCTGCAGGTTAAGAATTCCGCCTTGCTCACTGAAGCATTGGAGGACGAACCCGAAAAGGTGCAGGCTTTGTTCGCAGAGGAAACCGTGGAAAGTGCTTTTGATTTAAACTCGAACACCAACAGGAAATATGAAGGAATCTCTTATGCGGTGGACGATTTCATTACCTCCTTCCTGTCGGGTGACTCAGGAAGCGGTTACAAGGGGGCCTATAATACTCACATTGAAAGCATTCGAAGTCAGAACAAACGACTTGACGAACGAATTGAGGATTTCGAGTCCTACATCGAGCAAAGAGAGAAGACATTGAGTGAAGGATTTATGCGGATGGAAGAGATGCAATCCAAGCTTAATACGCAACTTCAAACCTTACAAAATTCATTCAAGAAATCATGAAAGCTCATCTCTTTATCATTTTGCTCTTTGGGGTACTGGCTTTTTCCTCTTGCAGGAAATTCGAGCAGGAAAAGGTTTTGGCTCGAGCCGAACCATTTGCTCCAACAAACTTATATCCGGTGGAAAGACTCCCAACTTATTTCAATCGGGTGGTTGTGCTTCCATGCTATCATGCTGACCCTGATTCACCACTTTTGGACTACATTGATAATGTGTTTCATCAGGAATTAGCCCAGGAACGAATTTTTGAAACTATCCGGATTTCAACTAATCAAATGCGAAAGCTCTTCGGTTTGGAAAGAATATCCTCCTCTTCAGATTTACCCGAAAATTTTCTCCGAACCCTGGAGGAACAAACCGGAGCAAACGGTGTCCTCTTTCTGGATCTTGATTCTTACCGGCCTTATCGTCCGATGTCCCTGGGCGTAAGGGCCAAGCTTGTGGATTTGAAATCTGGTGAATTCATGTGGGCGATCGATGAGACCTTCGACGCGGGGCATGCAGGAGTGATAGTAGGAGCTTCAATGTTTCAGGAAAAGGCTCAAGTTCGTGCTCTTTCCTCGAAAACTTCAGGCAGCGTGCTGCATTCGCCGAGAGTTTTTTCCAAATACATTGCCTCCACCGTCTTCTCAACCTTGCCGATGCGATAGTGATAAATAGGTTTGCATTTTAAGACTTTTTGGCGCAAATTTAGCTTGTTAGAAATTTATGGATCCGATCAGTGGCAGTAACCCCAACAACATTCACCGATCATACGGTGGTTCGGATGTGAGTCCGCAAGCTAGTTCAGCTCAACCTAAGAACTCAGAAATTACAAAGGTTTCTCTTACGGATCTTGGCGAATTAGCTGATCGTGCGGATCAATCGGGAAATGATATCCGTCCGGAAGTGGTCGAGAGGGCAAAGACATTACTTGATGACCCCAACTGGTTGAGTGACGATAATATTGACAAGATGGTTGGAAAGATTATCCAAAACGAAGATTTCTAAGTTACCTTTTTCCCCTCTCAAGTATGCAGTACGATAAAATCGCCCGTTCCTACAAGGCTCAGTCCGTTCAGACAGCAAGCCCGGGCAAATTGGTCCTGATGCTTTTTGACGGCTATTTGCGTTTTACCACCGCAGCACGTCGTTCCTTCGAAGAAACAGACTTTACCAAGAGAAACGAGGGAGTGAATAATAATTTGATTCGTGCTCAGAATATTGTCACGGAGTTGCAATCCTCCCTTGACATGTCCGTGCCTGGCGAACTTCCTGGCACCCTGTATCGGCTGTACGATTATGTCTTGCATCAATTACAACAATCCAACTTACAGAAAAAAGAAGAACCGATTGATGAAGCAGATAAAGTCATTAATGAGTTGCGCGAGGCGTGGGCAGAAATGCTCGCCCAAAATCCAGAAGGCGGAATGACCGGTGACCAGCAACCCGGTTCCATATCTCTTCAAGCCTAAATTCATTCATTCTTGGGGTGAGTGATTCTAAATTCTCACGCTTCCTCGAGTTTCTTGAATTGCACGAGAATCTCCTGCATGCTGAAACCCAGGCAATCGCGGCCAAGCATTTGGATACGATTGAATCTTTGATTGAAACTAAGGAGGAAAACCTCACCTCATTGCTTGAGGCGAAGAGTGAACTCGCCACCAATCCAAGAGCAAACAAGCAAGCGAATGAAATGATTGAAAAAATTCTCCAACTTCAGCATCGCAACGCAAAATCCTTTGCCAAACTTTACCAGGATAGAAATCTTGAGAAAATGGGAAGGGGGAAAGATCTGTTATCTCAGGATAAACGCCTTAAAAGGGCTTACTTTGGATAAACCTTTAAGTTTACCGGTCAACAGCTTCGTTCCATTGGTCTTGCCGAGATTGCATCCGTGGATTATGCTTTCCTTGTTTTATGGCTAAATACAATCTTTTCCAAAAGGTATGGAGAGCCCATACGGTAGGTCATCTGGCCAACGGACAGACGCAATTATTTGTTGGTAGGCACCTCATCCATGAGGTCACGAGCCCCCAAGCTTTTGGTATGCTAAGGGAAAAAAACCTACCCGTGCGCTACCCTGAAAGGACTTATGCGACCGTGGATCATATCGTACCCACAAATGAGGTTGCCGAGCCATACTCTGATCCTTTGGCTGATGCCATGATTCGGGAACTCCGAAAGAATTGCGAGGATTTTGGGGTAACTTTTTTTGATGTTGATACGGGGATGCAAGGGATTGTGCATGTGGTTGGACCAGAGCAGGGATTAACCCAACCAGGTATGACGATTGCCTGCGGTGATTCCCACACATCAACCCATGGAGCGTTCGGAGCT
>MDTA01048989.1_pt1 | contig 13472 bp, 12 predicted proteins | sample 811151 | NCBI WGS metagenome assembly MDTA01 (sample SAMN05326648, study PRJNA326480) | marine metagenome | isolation source: seawater | place: Indian Ocean: South | collected 2010 | reverse complement strand
CGCCTCATCAATCAATACCGAATCAACCTCATCGACAATCGCATAGTGATGCTTACGCTGAACTAAACTCCCTGGTCTTTGGGCCATGTTATCTCTAAGATAATCAAAGCCAAATTCATTATTCGTACCAAACGTGATATCACACTTATAAGCCTCCCTTCTCGACTCACTATTAGGCTGGTGCTTATCTATACAGTCCACAGACATTCCGTGGAACTCATAAATAGGGCCCATCCATTCTGAATCTCGTCGTGCCAGGTAATCGTTAACTGTCACCACGTGCACACCCCTTCCCGTTAATGCATTCAAGAAAACTGGAAGTGTAGCCACAAGCGTCTTACCCTCACCCGTCTGCATCTCTGCAACGTTTCCTCGGTGAAGAGCAACACCACCTATTAACTGCACATCGTAATGCACCATCTCCCACGCTACCTCTGATCCTGCAGCAGTCCAGCTCTTAGACCAATACGCTTTATCGCCCTCAATTCTAACAACGTCCCTCTGAGCGGCAATGTCCTTATCGTAGTCCTGAGCTGTAACCTCAATTTCTCCATCGGCTGCAAATCGCCTTGCTGTTTCCTTGACAAGTGCGAATGCCTCAGGTAGAATCTCCTCTAAAACTACTTCCAACTCTTGATTGATTTGGTCTTCAATTTTATCAATCTGATTAAACACGGCCTCCTTTGCATCGAGATCAGCTTCAGACATTGACTCAGCCTTAGCTTTTAATTCAGCGACCTCATTTGTCAATGGTTCAACGTGCTTATTTATGCGCTCTTTTAGTTCGGCTGATTTCCCCCTCAACCCATCTGGGCTAAGTGAGGTCAAAGACTGTTCTGCAGCATGAACAGCATCAACTGTAGGCTGAATTTCCTTCATGTCTGCAGAGGACTTATCCCCTAGAAAAATTTTAAATAGGCTCTTAAGCATGGGTGCAAAAATACAGTGATTTAAATTGAAATAGAGATTGAACAATGCAATATGTAGCTCTCACATAAATATGGTATTTTAAATATTTAGTTTGCTGTTTGTCAGTTGTTTAAACTGTTATCAATATTGAATGTTAACAACTCCAGTAGAAGAAGGGTTGAAATAATGTAATTGGTAAACTTTCTTTGAAACGTTGATTGGTAGCGAGTCGATTTCGCTTTGCCACAGCCACCCAAAATTTCTTTAACCACCCAACTAAAGTCATAGAGACATGCAACAACCATCTTCAAAAGTTAACGACGCCGAGAACAAGGAAAACACAATAAAAGAAGTAGATATGGCGCAACAAACGTCAATTGAAGAGGTCTTGCCGGAGAACACCGAGGTAATGGAGCCTATTCTTACAGAGAATCCTAATCGCTTTGTTTTATTCCCTATTGAGCATGATGATATTTGGGCTGAATATAAAAAGCAAGAAGCTAGTATCTGGACTGCTGAGGAGATCGACCTATCCTCAGACATCATCGATTGGAATGAAAAACTAAATGACGACGAAAGATTCTTCATTAAGAACGTTCTTGCATTCTTCGCCGCATCTGATGGAATCGTAAATGAGAACCTTGCTGAGAACTTTGTAAAAGAAGTGCAATACACTGAAGCGAAGTTCTTCTACGGTTTTCAGATTATGATGGAGAACATCCACTCTGAAACATACTCTCTCCTTATTGATACATACATAAAAGACGCAGAAGAAAAGGATCATCTTCTTAATGCAATTGAAACAGTACCATTCGTAAAGAAGAAAGCAGAATGGGCATTACGTTGGATTGAAAACGGATCTTTTGCTGAGCGTCTTATAGCTTTTGCTGCTGTAGAGGGTATTTTCTTTAGCGGTAGTTTCTGCTCAATCTTTTGGCTCAAGAAGCGTGGCCTAATGCCAGGACTTACTTTCTCAAACGAATTGATTTCTAGAGATGAGGGCATGCATTGTGATTTTGCTTGCCTTCTTTACAACAAGCACTTAATCAATAAGCTCCCAAAGAAAACAGTGGAGACTGTAATCACTTCTGCTGTAGAAATGGAAAAGGATTTCGTGACTCACGCGCTTCCAGTTCGCCTTATTGGAATGAACGCTGATTTAATGCAGCAATACATTGAGTTTGTGGCTGATAGATTATTAGTAGAGCTTGGTAATGAAAAAGTATACAACACGTCGAATCCCTTCGACTTTATGGATATGATTTCGCTTCAAGGTAAGACTAACTTCTTCGAAAAGAGAGTTGGCGATTATCAGAAAGCTGGGGTTATGAACCATGGCAATGACGCTGATAAAGGATTCAGCCTAGACGCCGACTTCTAAATAAAAACCTGAACCACCACCCACAAGAGACTTGCCATGCATGTAGTAAAAAGAGACGGAAGAAGAGAGCTAGTACAGTTCGATAAAATCACAGCCCGCATCAAGAAGATGTGTTACAGCCTACACGAAAATGTAGACCCTGTTCGTATCGCAATGAAAGTAATTGAAGGCGTATACGACGGCGTAACAACCACTGAACTAGATAACCTTGCTGCTGAGGTAGCTGCAACTAACGCTGTTAGCCACCCAGATTACGCACACCTAGCTAGTAGAATCGCTGTAAGTAATCTCCACAAGTCGACGAAGAAATCTTTCGCCGACACTATGAATGATTTATTCCACTACGTAGATCCTAAGACAGGAGACTCTGCAAGTTTACTTGCGGAAGACGTACATGAAATCATTCAAACAAATGCTGAATACCTAGATTCTCAAATCATTTACGATAGAGATTTTAGCTACGATTATTTTGGGTTTAAAACTCTTGAGCGATCATACCTAATGAAGCTCAACGGAAAAATTGCTGAACGCCCACAACAGATGCTTATGAGAGTGTCCGTAGGTATTCACAAAGATGACTTGGAGTCAGTTGTAAGTACTTACAACATGCTGAGTGAAGGGTGGTTCACTCATGCAACTCCAACCCTGTTCAACTCTGGCACACCTAAGCCACAGATGTCTTCTTGCTTCCTTCTTACAATGAAAGAGGATAGTATCTCAGGCATCTATGACACACTTAAGCAGTGCGCTAAGATTTCTCAAAGCGCAGGAGGTATTGGTCTTGCTATGCACGATATCCGCGCAACAGGATCATACATCAAGGGAACAAATGGTACTTCAAATGGTATCGTTCCTATGCTTCGGGTATTCAACGATACAGCTCGTTATGTAGACCAAGGTGGTGGTCGCCGCAAGGGGTCATTCGCTATGTACATCGAGCCATGGCACGCAGATATTTTCGACTTCCTTGATATGAGGAAGAACCACGGAAAGGAGGAACAAAGAGCTCGTGACTTGTTTTACGCTCTTTGGATCCCAGATTTATTTATGAAGCGTGTTGAGGAGAACGGTGATTGGACGCTGATGTGTCCTAATGAGTGTCCAGGTCTTCCGGATACTCACTCTAAAGAATTCGAAAAGCTTTACAAGAAGTATGAGGCTGAAGGAAAGGGTAGAAAGACTATTAAGGCTCAAGAGCTTTGGTTTAAGATTCTTGAATCCCAAATTGAAACTGGCACCCCATATATGCTCTATAAAGACGCAGCTAACGCTAAGTCTAACCAGCAGAACCTCGGTACTATAAGATCTTCAAACCTTTGTACAGAGATTATCGAGTACACTTCTCCAGATGAGGTGGCCGTATGTAACCTAGCTTCTGTTGCAATTCCTAAATTCGTTAAGGAGGACGGTACATTCGATCACGACAAGCTATTCGAGATATCTTACCAGGTTACTAAAAATCTTAATAAGATCATCGACAGAAACTACTACCCTGTAGTTGAAGCTCGTAACTCAAACTTCCGTCACCGCCCTATTGGAATCGGTGTTCAGGGTCTAGCTGATGCATTCATTTTAATGCGCTACCCATTTGACTCTGAAGAAGCAAAAGCGCTTAACAAAGAAGTATTTGAAACAATTTACTACGCTGCTTGTACCGCTTCAAAGGATCTTGCTAAAGAGGAAGGAGCTTACGAAACTTTCAAAGGATCACCTGCGTCTAAGGGCAAGCTTCAGTTTGACCTATGGGGTGTTACTCCAACAGAAAGATGGGAGTGGGACGTTCTTAAGAGCGAAATCAAGAAGCATGGTATGCGTAACTCACTTCTAATGGCTCCTATGCCTACAGCTTCTACAGCCCAAATCCTTGGAAACAACGAATGCTTCGAGCCATACACTTCGAACATATACACTCGTCGTGTACTATCTGGTGAGTTCATCGTTGTAAACAAGCACCTTCTTCGCGATCTAACAAAGCTGGGTCTTTGGGACGAGGATATGAAGAACCGTCTAATCGCTGCAAACGGCTCTATTCAGAACATCAAAGAGATTCCAGATAACCTTAAGCTTCTATACAGAACAGCTTGGGAGATCTCTCAACGTTCTATTCTAGACATGGCTGCTGACCGTGGAGCTTACATCTGTCAGTCTCAATCACTAAACGTTTTCATGGAGAACGTGAACAACTCTAAGCTTACTTCTATGCACTTCCACGCATGGAAACTTGGTCTTAAGACTGGCATGTACTACTTGAGAACTAAAGCTGCAGCTGATGCAATCAAGTTCACTATCGATAAGAAGTACAAGGACGAAATAAACGTAGGAGAAGCGCCTGAGCTAACTCACGAGGAACAAGTAGCGATGTGCAGCATCGAAAACGGCTCAGATTGTGAAATGTGTAGTGGCTAAGCCACTACAACATTCAATTACCCCAGGCATTAGGTGTAAGCAAGTTGTGCAGCGGATAACATGCATCAAACCTCGGCAACAGCCGGGGTTTTTTTTACCCCTTCCTTGTTGCGATGTAAATCCTGAAATTGATTAGCACTAGTGCAAACGCTAGTAGGATATGCACGGGCTGAATAACTGCAGGCATACCGAGTTTAACAAACACTAACCCTGTAATAGCAAGCGAACAAATAATGACCACCACTCCTCCAGCATAGGCTCTCAACTCCTTAATCTTAAATAGTGGGAAGGCCCACAAAAGATGAAGTGCAATCAAAGGCCAAACAGCAGACCTGTGAATCTTCCACCAACTTGGTAGCTCAGAGATTATATCTAGTCTATCCGTTCCGTGTTCTAGCAATCCGTCGACCTGCTCCCTAACTTGTGTGCCCAAAAGGAGCTGAGCAAATGACAGAATCAACGACAGTAAAATCAGAAATCTAGTTTTTGATGGGACATTGTACTTTTTACGACTTACGTATTGCATCATCCCCACTAAGAAGGCAAGGGTTAAGATGGCAACTACTACATGGATTGAGATCATTATGGCCTCGAGGTTTTCGTCGACAACGACCTTTCCAAGCCACGCAGCTATAAGGACGAAGAGCAGTGCTCCACTTGAAATGAAGATGCCCTTTTTCCTGTTCTCCATAAGCGTCATAGAGAACAATAGAATGATTGGTATGCCTGCGAGTGCTCCAAGTAATCTATTGATGTACTCAATCCACGTATGCTTAGCGTTAAAGTGCGCGTAGTCGTGCTTTTCATATTTTTCCCAACAATCACATGCCTTTAAATCAGGGCCTTTTGATATATGGTCTTTCGTGGCTTGCCAAAGTGTATCGTTTGCGATGACCATTTGGCCTTCAGCATATTCCGCACCTTGTTGCCATGTAATTTGGTCTTCAGAGGTAGGGGGAATTAAAAGCCCAAAACATTTAGGCCAATCCGGACAGCCCATTCCAGACCCTGTCATCCTTACCACAGATCCTGCGAGGACCACCAAAAAAACTAAAGTAAAAGCTATGTAGGTGATGTTTCTCACTCTGGGTAGTTTTCCTTGTAGTAAGTCGTTTCAACAGATTTCACAGTGTAAATCTTTCCATCAGCAATTGAATTAACCACACCGTAAATGTATTCAGATGTGTTTCCTTTGGGGTCAAACTCTACTAATGCAAAATCAGTTTCCCTTTCCTTGTCAAAATCAATTATAACGCTCGAAACGGCATCTTGTTCAAGGAGTTCTTTTTTAATTTTCGACGCACATCCAACCTCACACATCATTCCTTCAATTTCTATTTTAAGCTTTCTCCTAGAGTCAATTCCGTCCTTATAAACTTCTGTAAATTTGGGTAAGGATTGTTTTTGAATCTGCTGGTCGCAACTTGTAAATGTCATAGTTGCTAGTACAGTGATAATTGAAGCAAGTAATAATCTCATGGTGCAAAGTTAGTGAGGTGTGAGGGGTTAACTTTGCAAAACTGTGCAAAAAGAAAAGCCAATATGGGTTATTTATGGAGTCCTGCTTTTGCTAGCCTTTATATGGGGTACCTCTTTCATCTTGATGAAGCTTGCTCTATTCAACTGGATTGAGCAACCCGTTTACGCGGCCATGGACGTGGCCGCTATGAGGATCTTATTTGCCGCAATTGCCTTACTACCTGTTGCGATTATGCAGTTTTCAAAGGTGCCTAAGGACAAGCTGATTTGGATTTTAGGAGTAGGAGCTTTTGGAAATCTTTTCCCCGCTTATTTATTTAGTTCAGCCCAAACCGAGCTAGCATCTGGCATGACCGGAATGCTCAATTCACTCACTCCTCTTTTTACATTAATAATTGCAATACTACTTTTCAAAACTACATTTTCCCTGAGACAACTTGCTGGTCTACTCTTGGGGTTTATAGGAGCGATTATTTTAATAAGTGACGGCGGGAACATCCTACAAGTGTTTTCCTCTGAAGCAGATATTAGTATTATCGCTTGCGGTAAGGTAGCACTAGCTACGGTCTTTTATGGATTAAGCGTAAACATCTTAAAGAACAAGCTAGGTGAGGTAAATGCAACTGCCATTGCTGCTATCGCACTATCCATGGTAATGCCTGTTGCAATTATTGCATTAATAGGTTCAGATGTTCCTGACGTATTAGTCAATAATCCACATGGCGTAACAGGAATGATTTCTGTTCTTGTTCTAGCAGTTATTGGAACAGCTAGTGCGCTTGTTATTTTTAACGCTTTAATCAAGTGGACAGATGCTCTTACCGCAAGCTCTGTTACTTATGTAATCCCGGTATTTGCTGCAATGTGGGGCTGGATTGTGGGAGAGGAAATAAATGAATGGCACCTCTTAGGTGGAGTAGTGATTTTGTTAGGAGTTGCCCTTGTCCGAGGGCTCAAAAGTGAAAAAAAATAGAGAATCCACTGAAAACTTGGGCAATACGGTTGTTATTCCTATCTTTGCGCCCCCTTACAGATTAATTCTGGACGGGACTATTAAAAAATTTATACAATGTATGCAATCGTAGAGATAGCAGGGCACCAGTACAAGGTACAGAAAGACCAGCAGGTTTTCGTTAACCGTCTTGATGCAAAAGAAGGGGCTAAGATTAAGTTCGACAAGGTTCTTCTTATGGATAAGAATGGCGACGTAACAGTTGGCGCCCCAGCTATAAACGGCTTAGCCGTTCATGCCACTGTAGAGAGGCATCTAAAGGGAGACAAGGTTCTTATTTTCAAGAAGAAACGTCGTAAAGGTTACCAGAAGCTTAACGGTTTCCGTCCTTACTTAACTGAGATTCGCATTTCGGATATCAAGAAGGCAGCAGCTAAGAAAGCAGCTCCTAAGAAGGAAGAAGTATCAACTGATGATAAGCCTGCAGCTAAGAAAGCAACTGCTAAAAAGCCTGCAACAAAGAAAGCAGCAGCTAAGAAAGCAACTGCTAAAAAGCCTGCAACAAAGAAAGCAGCAGCTAAAAAGCCTGCAGCTAAGAAAGCGACTAAATCAACTAAAGCATAATACCCCTAGATCATGGCACATAAAAAAGGTGTAGGTAGTTCGAAGAACGGACGTGAGTCACACTCGAAACGACTCGGTGTAAAGATATTCGGTGGCCAAGGCTGTATCGCTGGTAACATTATTGTTCGCCAGAGAGGTACTGCTCACCACCCAGGTAACAATGTAGGAATGGGTAAGGATCACACCTTATACGCTCTTACAGATGGAGTTGTTGAGTTCCGCAAGAAGCGCAACAACCGCTCATACGTTAGCGTAGTTCCTTTCGCAGGAGGCGAAGCGTAAAGAGTAGACACTTTAGTATCTCAGACTCCCGCCCCCTTCGGGGCGGGAGTTTTTGCTTTTAAAAGGTGGAGTTTAGAGTAATTCGCCCGAAATTCACCAAATCAAATGCTGACATTAAACCACATTCGCGAAGAGCGCGATCAAATTATAAAGGCCCTTTCTAAAAGAGGACTAGATGTAAGTGAGTCAATAGACCAAATCATCTCTCAGGATAAAGAAAGACGATCTCTCCAAAAAAAGTTAGACGACACTCTTGCTGAGTCTAATGCTCTTAGCCGTCAAATAGGCGAGCTAATGAAGTCTGGTAAAAGAAACGAAGCTGAAGAAGTAAAGACACAGACTGCTGGTTTAAAAGCAAAGTCAACTGAGCTTAAGGATTCTATGCAGAGTCTTGAAGCTTCTATGAATGAACTCCTCTACTCTATCCCCAATACGCCTGCCGACATCGTTGTAGCAGGCAAGTCTGAAGAAGACAACGAGGTAGTCAGCACTCACGGAGAGCAAGTTGATCTTAGCGATTCATGCAAGCCACACTGGGACCTTGCTAAAGAAAAGGACATCATTGACTTCGACTTAGGCGCTAAGGTTACAGGAGCTGGCTTCCCATTCTACAAAGGCAAGGGTGCTAAACTCCAAAGAGGACTGACAAGGTTCTTCCTTGAAAAAGCTGAAGAAGCTGGATACCTAGAGTACATCCCGCCTCATATGATTAATGCTGATAGTGGGTTTGGCACAGGTCAACTTCCAGATAAGGAGGGGCAGATGTACCACATGGAGAATGATGATTTGTACATGATTCCTACAGCTGAGGTGCCTCTAACGAATATCTATAGAGGGTCTCTCGTGAATTCTTCTGATCTACCTATTAAGATTTGTGGATACACTCCTTGCTTCCGCCGTGAAGCTGGATCTTATGGTAAGGATGTAAGAGGATTAAATAGGCTTCATCAATTTGATAAGGTTGAGATAGTCCAAATCGCAGAGCCTAACACTTCTGACGCCGCATTGGATACTATGGTAGATCACGTGAAAGGCCTTCTGGAGGCGCTGGAGCTTCCATATAGAATCTTGCGTTTATGTGCAGGAGATATGGGCTTTACTGCTGCCATCACATATGACTTCGAGGTTTGGAGTGCAGCTCAAGGACGCTGGCTAGAGGTTAGCTCTGTTTCTAACTTCAGAACATTCCAAGCTAACAGGCTTAAGTGTCGTTACAAGGACGCTGACGGAAAGAACCAGCTTGTTCACACACTAAATGGTTCAGCTCTTGCTCTTCCAAGAATTGTAGCTGCCCTTCTTGAAAACCATCAACAAGATGGAGACGTTGTAATGCCTAAGGCACTTGTACCATTTGTTGGTTTTGAAAGAATCTAATTCTGATGAGAGCAGTTCTTTTAATTTTATTTGCTTGTACACTATTTGTCGGGTGCACTAAAGAGAACCCTAATATTCCAGCTCTTAAAACAGCTCTTCAGGAATCTCTTGAAATTTCAGAAAGCACTAAGGCCTTCCCTGCTGATTCAATTATATCAGTACGTGAGAGGATGAACAAAGCAAAAGACGATGTGCGCTGGTTAGGCATTGAAGCTTCTGTAGAATTTGTTAGAACAGACGCTCCCATAATAGGCAAGCTTTCTGAAGCAAGCAGATTCTTAAAAGACGCACCATCAAGATTAAGTGGGCTTAAAAAAGAAAGCGAAAGATGCATGTCTCAAATTTCTGGTCTTATTTCCATCATTGAGACTAATGCAACTAACGACGCTAACGGCGACACAATTAACGACGCTTACATAAATGAGAACGCCGCTCGTGAATTAGAGGCCGTCGAGAGTTTAAAAAGAACCTACACTGATACTGAAAGGTTCTTCAGGTTAGGACTTGAAATTGATTCTGTGCATTGGAGCTCAATCGATAGCTTGATCACAGCGAAAAGAGGTGAATACTCAAGAAACATAGCTGGTGAGTAATGATTGAATTGAAAAGAAGTTTAGCAATAGGGTGCACCCTCATCCTTACACTCTTTTTTTCGCAAAATCTATCAGCACAGACTGATCTTGAACTCGCAGAGTACTACTACAATAACGGTAGCTACGAGCAGGCTCTCCTTTACTTAGGAGACATTTATAAAAAGAATAAGACTAACAAAGTCTACCAGATGTACTACGAGTCCCTTCTTGCAATGGACGAGTTTTACGAAGCTGAAAAACTAGTTAAAGGCCGTCTGAAGAGAAGGCATAAAAACAGTAAGTCTACTGCATATGTGGATTTGGGCGCTTTGTATCTAAGATTTGAAATGCGGGGGAAAGCTCTCGACGCATTCGACGATGCGCTTCAGATAATGCAACCAGGGAAGAGCCATGCTGTTAGGCTTGCAAACGCATTTATCAGCCTTGATGAATTAGACCTCGCCCATGACACTTATATGAAGGCTATAGAAATGGGAACTAACGATTTCCACTTCGAACTTGCTAACCTTCAGGGCATGATGGGCAATTATAAGGGGATGGTAGAAAGCTTTATGGAGCTTCTTCACACCAAGCCCACTTATATCACCACAATCCAAACCTCTTTAAACCGCAACCTTAGGCTTGAGACAGATAAAAAGAACTCAATCCTAGTTAAGGGGGCGCTTTTAAAAGCAGCTAAAAAATATCCTGAAGAAACCGTCTACCCTCAAATGCTTGTTTGGTATTTCACTGGGGAGCAAGATTTTTCATCTGCATTTATTCATGCCAGGTCTCTTGATTTAAGGCTGGGAGAAAGAGGAGCTGGAATCATAGAACTTGGAAACACATCATCATCTAACGGAGACTTAGAAACAGCTGAAGAGTGCTATAATTACGTGGCGGGCTTAGGTCGAAGCAATCCATATTTCTACATAGCTAGAAACCAAATCCTCAATACCAGATTCACCGCATTAAAGCAGGAAGTTCCTCTAGACTATGAGATGCTCGAAGAACTCGAGGTCGATTACGCTGCTAGTTTGAGAGATCTTGGCGTGACTCCTGAGACTGCCATGATGGCAAAAAATCACGCTCACTTGCAGGCTTTTTATCTTGGAAAAAGTGAAGAGGCCATGGATGAGCTTGAGGCCGTTCTTGAATTGCCTAACTTAAATAGAAGAGTGGCTGCAGCTGTGAAACTAGAGCTTGGAGATGTGTATGTGTTTGCTGACTTGGTTTGGGATGCATCCCTGATTTTTTCTCAAATCATATTAGATTTTAAGGATGACCCACTAGGCCATGAGGCTAAGTATAGAAATGCTAGAATTAGTTATTTCACGGGTGATTTTGCTTGGGCCCAAACCCAGCTCGATGCACTCAAAGCTTCTACTTCGAAGCTGATTTCAAATGACGCCATAGATTTGAGTTTGCTTATCACAGACAACTTCAATCTGGATACAATTTTCGAGCCCATGGAGATCTATGCAAGAGCTGACCTCCTTATCATGCAAAGACGGTTTGATGATGCTCGTCTTGCTTTGGATTCAATTTCCACTAATTATCCTGGCCATGCTTTAGAGGATGAAATTCTTGTAGTCCTAGGAGATTTAGCTATGCAAGAAGGAGACATTGAAGGAGCTATCGAGTATTACAACGAGGTAGTTGAGTTGCATTTCGACGATATCACTGGTGATGATGCTTTGTATAACTTAGCTGTTATCTATGATCAGGTTCTAAGAGACTATGAAAAAGCTGAAGAGCATTACTCTAAGCTTTTATTTGAATTTTCAGGCTCGCTTTATACCGTTGAAGCAAGAAAACGTTATAGGGAACTAACAGGTGAACTAGAAGAATAAATGGTACTATACAACATTACTTTAAGCGTTGACGCATCTCTAGCTGATGAGTGGATTAACTATATGCATAAGGAGCACATCCCTGCAGTTTTAGACACAGGTCACTTTAGGGATTTTAAGCTTTGCAGAGTTGAGGGAGATGAGCAGGGAGGATTAACATTTGCTGTACAATATGTGGCTCATAGTGTTGATGCTTTTAACACCTACCAAAAGGAGTGCGCCCCTGCTCTTCAAAAAGAATTTATTGAAAGATGGGGTTCTAAGGCTGCTGCCTTTAGAACAGTTCTTCCAATTATTGCAGAAGGGAAAGCTTAATGGACGTTAGGGCAAAAAAACACTTAGGCCAACACTTCCTAACCGGTCCTGGGATTGCCGCGAGCATTGCTAATGCTGTCACTCTGCACAATGGGTGTACGACAGTTTTAGAAGTAGGACCTGGAACTGGGGCGCTGACTAAGCCACTAATTGCAAGAGGAGATTTAGACCTACATGTTGTGGAGCTCGATGAAGAAAGCGTAGACTACTTGATTACTGAGGAGATACTTCCTTCTAATAAAGTTCATGGAGTTGATTTGTTGAGGTGGAATCCTGATTTGGCCTTCCCGGATGGAGCACCATTTATTGTAGCTGGTAATTTCCCGTATAATATCTCGTCGCAAATTTTGTTTTGGGTCTTAGAGAAAAGAGATAGGGTTCCGGAGGTAGTCGGGATGTTCCAAAAGGAAGTGGCTGAAAGAGTGGCAGAGAGGCCTGGGACTAAAACCTACGGAATTTTAAGTGTCTTGCTTCAGTCATACTATGACATTGAATACCTCTTCACTGTACACGAAGATGCATTCGACCCTCCACCAAAGGTGAAAAGCGGAGTAATCAGATTGGTTAGGAATGACACCCAAGATATAGGTTGCTCTTTTTCTCACTTTAAAAGAGTCGTAAAAGGGGCTTTTAATCAGCGAAGAAAAACTCTTAGGAATTCATTGAGTAACGCGGGCTTTGCTAAGGATTTAATTCCGGAGGAATACGCTGGAAAAAGAGCTGAGCAGTTATGCGTAAAAGAATTTCACGCTCTAGCTATCAAGCTAGACTTACCTTTGCAGAATGGGCAAAACTAAAACTCTAGGAGAATTCATAATGGATCGCCAAGCTGCGTTCCCATTTGTTTCTGGTCAATTGACTAGACTACTGACTGATATCTCAGTAGCTTCTAAAATTGTTAGCCATCAGGTAAATAGAGCAGGTCTTGCTGGAATACTTGGAGAGGCCGGTTCAACAAACGTGCAGAATGAAGCTCAGCAGAAGCTAGACGTTCTTGCTGACGATACTTTTATGAGAATTCTATCAGCGGGCAAGTCTGTTGCTGGAATTGGATCTGAAGAACAAGACGAAGTGTTTATTTGTGAAGAAGAGGGAAGAAGGGGGAAATACATTGTGTTGATCGATCCACTTGATGGCTCTTCAAACATTGATGTTAACGTTAGCATCGGAACAATTTTCAGCATTTACAAAAGAATTACTCCTATTGGAGAACCTATCGGCGAAGTCGATTTTCTTCAAAAGGGAACTGAGCAAGTAGCTGCTGGTTACGTGCTATATGGATCCTCTTCCATGCTTGTTTACACAACTGGAACAGGCGTGAATGG
>MDTA01094435.1_pt1 | contig 13473 bp, 11 predicted proteins | sample 811151 | NCBI WGS metagenome assembly MDTA01 (sample SAMN05326648, study PRJNA326480) | marine metagenome | isolation source: seawater | place: Indian Ocean: South | collected 2010 | reverse complement strand
TCAGGTATTGGTATAGGAATTGATAGACTAGTAATGCTAATGACAAATATTAGTTCAATTCAAGAGGTATTATTTTTTCCCCAAATGAAACCGGAAAGAAAAAAAATTGAATTAAGTGACAATGAAAAAATTATATATGATCTCTTATCTAGTCAGCATGTATTACTTTCTGAAATAAAAGATAAAGCTGGACTAAGCAATAAAGCATGGGATAAATCAACAAAAAGCCTAAGAAAACTTGGGTTAATTGCAGTTGAGAAAAAAGATGACGATATATACATCTCCAAGTTAAAATAAATACTATATTTAAGGAAAATACTCTACAATGAAAAAATTACACGAATACATTAATTTGAAAATGTTGTTCTTAATATTTGCCTTTTTAACAGCATCATTTGCAGGTTTTGCTCAATCGCAAGAATATACTTCAATAGAAGAAGTAAAGAAATTAAATTTTGAACTTTTTCAAGAAATTGGGCTTGATGAAAACAAAATGAATCATGTTTGTAGAGCAATATATTCTACCCAAAAAAAAGCTAGCTATCTAGCAGAAAATGGAGTTTCTCCTAACAAAGAAAAGTTAGATTTAGAGTTTAAATCATTATTACTTAGAGGTCTTTCAGAAGAAGAATTTAAAAGGTTTGAATCCATAAAACATAAGATAAAATAGCTTTTCTACATAGTTGGTTAAAATTGATTTACATGGTTTAAAATATGCTGAAGTTGAAGAAACTTTGGCTAATCTACTTATTACTGAATATAACCTTGGAAATAGAGATATTTAGATAATCACTGGTAATAGTGAAAAAATGAAAATTTTGGTTAAAAAAATATGCGAAGATCATAATTTTAGAGTAGATATTCCGTGGGATGGGAATACTGGCGCACTAATAGTAACAAACAATGAATTATAGATCAAATTATTAACAAATAATTGTTGATTTAATTCAATACACCCATCACATTTACATTGAATTTTCAATTAAATTTGTTCAGTTTTAATTTTTAATTAAAATTTATATAGATATTCAAGGCCATCAACATAAAATTGGTACAGGCATGTATCAACCTAATCCTCACTGGTCCACTATTTTGATATTTTCCGAAAATTTGTTGATGTCTTGGATACTATTTATCACCTATGATAATTCTTTGACCAATAGTTAATCCTTCAGAATATAAATTATTTAATTGCATTAGACTATCTACTGAAATCTTAAATTTCTTAGATATAGAATATAGAGTATCGCCTTTTTTGACCTTGTAAAGCTTTTCCTTAGATTTTTTCTTTTTTAAAACTACATTATCATATTGGTACAATTCATAACGCTCAATTAAGTCAATCAGTTTTTGAGCATACTTTTTATCAGTAGCATATCCAGCCTTTTTAAGACCCTTTGCCCAAGACTTATAATCATCCCGATTTAATTTAAAGAGATCAGAATATCTACCTCTAACTGTTAAAAATATTGAATGATCCCTAAAAGAAAATTCTGGAGAGGAATATTTTCTAAAGCATTCTTGTTTTTCATCATCATCATGATAAACTTTTGGGCCATTCCAGTCATGACACTTAATTCCAAAGTGATTATTAGCTTTAGTTGCTAATGTTCCTTTTCCAGATCCAGATTCCAAAATTCCTTGAGCAAGAGTAATACTTGCAGGAATTTTGTATTCTCTCATCTCATCCATTGCAATTGCACTATAATAATCAATATAATCTTCAGTTGTTCTTATTACTGGAATAATAGGCTTTTTTTCTTTTACCTTTTTCTTCTTTGTTTTCTTTTTCTTTGAAGTAACTTCCTTTCTATCATCTTCATAATTATAAATGATTCTTTTTGAACCACAACTTTGTAAAAAGAAGACACATAATATAAAGACTAAATACCTTTTCATTTCTCATTCAAAGATAATTCAAATTTAATTGAATTTGCTTTATCTTTACCAAGCTAATTATTTCTCAGGCAGCATGGATCAAGATGATTATTATATAACTGAAGAAGGATATAAATGTTATACTGAAAAATATCATTTAAAAAGAGGATATTGCTGTCAAAGTAATTGCAGGCATTGTCCCTATGGATTTGATCCATGTACAAATTAAATTAATTATGACTTTTAAAGATCAAATTAGAGAAGGTATCCCGAAAAGATTGCCAGCTAAAAGGAAATATGATTTAAAAATAAATCATGCTCCAATTAGAGAAAATGTTTTAACAAATATTGAGAGGAAATTAGCTCTAAGAAATTCTCTTAGATATTTTGATAAAAAACATCATAAGTCTCTAATTAAAGAATTTAACAAAGAATTAAATGCATATGGTAGAATTTATATGTATAGATATCGACCTACATATAAAATGTATGCAAGACCAATCAACCAATATCCATGTCGTTCAAAAAAAGCTGCTGCTATTATGCTAATGATTCAAAATAATTTAGATGAGAGAGTAGCTCAGCATCCACATGAGTTAATTACATATGGAGGTAATGGAGCTGTATTTCAAAATTGGGCACAATATTTAATCTGTATGAAATATTTGTCTGAAATGACAGATAAACAGACTCTAGTTATTAATTCTGGTCATCCACTTGGGTTGTTTCCATCAAATAAAAATGCTCCAAGAGTAGTGGTCTCTAATGGAATGGTTATTCCTAATTATTCAAAAAAAATTGATTATGAAAAATTTAATTCATTAGGAGTTACACAATATGGACAAATGACTGCAGGAAGCTATATGTATATAGGCCCACAAGGTATTGTTCATGGAACAACTATAACAGTATTAAACGCATTTAGAAAAATAGGTAAAAACCCTAGAGGAAAAGTTTTTCTTACATCAGGTCTAGGTGGAATGAGTGGAGCACAACCAAAAGCAGGTAATATTTCAAAATGTATAACTGTTTGTGCAGAAGTTAATTTAAAGGCTATCCAATCTAGACATTCACAAGGATGGGTAGATGAGATAATTGAAGACATGGATCTATTGATAAATAGAGTAAAAAAAGCTATAAACAGTAAAGAAATTGTTTCTATAGGATATCATGGTAATGTTGTTGATTTATGGAGAGAGTTTTATAACAAAAAAATACATGTAGATATTGGAAGTGATCAAACATCACTTCATAATCCATGGTCTGGAGGTTATTATCCAGCAGGGTTAAGTTTTGAGAAAGCAAATAAAATGATTTACCAAAACCCAAAACTTTTTAAGAAAAAAGTTAAAGAAAGTTTAGTTGAGCATGCAAAACTAATTAATAAACATGCAAAAAGAGGCACCTACTTTTTTGATTATGGGAATGCATTTCTCCTAGAAGCATCAAAAGCAAAAGCTGATGTAATTAGTAAAGATGGCATTAACTTTAAATTTCCAAGCTACGTTCAAGATATTATGGGTCCAATGTGCTTTGATTATGGATTTGGACCATTTAGATGGGTGTGTTGCAGTGGTAAGCAACAGGATCTAGATAAAACAGATGAGATCGCAAGTAAAATCTTAGAAAGAATAATGAAAAAGTCTCCTAAACAAATTAGACTTCAATTAAAAGATAACATAAATTGGATTAATCAAGCTAAGGAAAATTCTTTAGTAGTAGGTTCAAAAGCAAGAATCTTATATGCAAATTCAGAAGGTAGAATAGAAATTGCTAGAGCTTTTAACAATGCTATAAAAAATAATATTATAAAAGGATCTATTGTACTAGGCAGGGATCATCATGATGTGTCAGGAACAGATTCTCCTTTTAGAGAAACTTCAAATATTAATGATGGATCAAAATATACCGCAGATATGGCAATACAAAATGTAATTGGAGATAGTTTTAGAGGAGCTACATGGGTTAGTATTCATAATGGTGGAGGTGTTGGATGGGGAGAAGCAATTAATGGAGGTTTTGGTATGGTTCTTGATGGTTCTAAACAAAGTGAAGACAATCTAAAATCAATGTTATTTTGGGATGTAAATAATGGTGTTTCTAGAAGAAGTTGGGCAAGAAATGAAGGTTCAGTTTTTGAAATTAAAAGGGCAATGAAAAAAGAACCCCTTCTTAAAGTAACCATTCCAAATATAGTTGATAATAAATTAATTGATAAAATATAAATAAGATGAAAATAATAAGCAAAGTTATATTAGGTTCTCTAATATTGATTCTAACATCATGTAATGTTATTAGAGTTAATTCTGATTTTAACAATAAAACTAATTTCAATGAATATAAAACATATGCTTTTTCTAAAAAAGGAGTAGATCAAGCTGAAATTAATGATATTGACAAGAAAAGAATTTTAAATGCTATAGATGTTGAATTATCAAGCAAAGGACTTAGAAAAAGTTTAATTGAGCCAGATATATTAATTAATTTCTTCACAGAGGCAAATAAAAAAATTAATTATTACCCAGGTTATGATTATTACGGTTCAGGACTAAGTATTGGACCTTGGTATAATTCTTACTATTATCACAACTATACAGAGGGAGTATTATTTATTGATATAATTGATTATAAAAAAAATGAGTTAATATGGCAAGGTGTAGGCAAGGGATTTATTCCAACTAAAAGGGGTAAGAAAGAAGAACAGATAAAGATCTTTGTAAATAAAATATTATTACAATATCCTCAATTAGAAAATTAACTTTTAACATCTAGCACATCTCTTAAAGAATTCCCTAGAAGCATAAAAGCCATAACAAGGGACATTATACATAATCCAGGTATGATAGCCAAAAATGGTTCTCCTAAAATTATATAATTATAATGATCTTTAATCATTGATCCCCAACTAGACATAGGAGGCTGAGCCCCTAATCCAAGAAAACTCAATCCGCTCTCAATTAAAATTGAAGCAGCAAAATTTGCAGCAGAAATAATTATTAAAGGAGAGGTGATATTTGGTAAAATATGCCTAGTAATTATTCTATAATCACTAAACCCTAGAACACGAGCTGCAGTTACATATTCTCTTTGTTTAATTGATTTAACTTGACCTCTAACAACTCTAGCTACCTCTACCCACATTGTTAATCCAACAGCAATAAAAACTTGCCAAAATCCTTTACCTAAAGCTAAAGTAATAGCAATCACTAAAAGAAGAGTGGGAATAGACCAGGTTACATTAATTAGCCACATTATAATTTGGTCAATAAATCCAGAATAATAGCCAGATAAACTTCCTAGTATTATTCCTATTACTAATGAAATAAATACTGCAATAAATCCAATTGAAAACGATATTCTTGCACCAATAATAATTCTACTCAAAACATCTCTTCCAAATTTATCAGTCCCTAGGTAAAAGACTTTTTTTTGTATAGGAGATTGGTCAAATAATGATACAGACATTTTTTTTGTTTCAAATTGATCATACTCCCGATAATATAGTGTGTCATTATCCATTATCCAATCAATAACTGGAATTTCTTTATCGGGATTCTTATTTCCGTTTAAAAATTTGTCGATTAATGACTGGTTCTCAACTTTATTAGGAATAACAAACATATCAACCTCAAAACCTGGACTTTTAGAATGAATTGATAAATGCATTTGGTTTGCATTTTTTGAATTATCTGGAGCTAAAACATATCCAAACAAGGCAATAAATCCAACAAGAATTATAAAAATTAAGCTAATTATCCCAGATAAATTTTTATTGATGTTAAAAAAGGGATTTTTCAATTTTTTATGATTAAATAGAGTTATTATCTATCTATATATGATAGTCTCAAATCATTCAACACATTTAAGGCTTCATTTACATAAATATCTTTTGCAAGGTTCTTATGCCATCTTTTTCTTTTTTCTCCTAAAGTTGAATCCTTAGCAATTAATGCTATTTCATATGGTAGTGAACTAAAAACTAAATCAGATGAATATTCAGATATTTTTTTAAACTTCTTTGCTTTTTCTTCATTTGATAATAAATCATCTTTAAACTTTTTATAGTTTAAATCATATATATCTCTGTCTCTAATAGACTTAATCCATTTAGCATTATCATCAATTAAACTTATAAAATCACTTGATTCCATTCTGTCTTTGCTAGCCTGAATTGTCTTATTATAATCAAAGAATGTTTTCCAAGGCTTATAAGAAACAGGATCTATCTTATCCCATTCAAGTGGATTTTCTTGATCTTTTTCACCAAAATCCACGTAGGTATATCTATTTGGCACTACAATATCGCTTTTTACACCCTCTAATTGAGTAGAACCTCCATTTATTCTATAATATTTTTGAGTGGTAAATTTCAATGCGCCAAGATCTCCATTTGTATTATTCTTAACCATTCTATTTAAATCAAGTACATTTTGAACAGTTCCTTTACCATATGTTTGTTTACCACCAATTATTATAGCTCTCTTATAATCTTGCATTGCAGCAGCTAAAATTTCAGAAGCTGATGCTGAGAATTCATTTACTAGAATTACTAAAGGGCCCTCCCATATTATTGATCGATCCTTATCTTTTAAAACTTGACTATCTTTATCCATTGACCTTACTTGAACAATTGGTCCATCTTGTATAAATAGCCCAGCCATTTCTACAACTGTTTTTAATGATCCGCCTCCATTATTTCTTAAATCTAATACAATACCTTTAACCCCCAAGCTCTTTAGTCTTTCAATCTCCTTCTTAACATCCCTTGCAGCATCTCTGCTACTTGAATTATCAAAATCAATATAAAATTTAGGAAGGTTAATAAATCCATATAGATTTTCATGCTTACTTACAACTGATGATCTGAGATATGTTTCTTCTAAAAGCACTATATCTCTTTTTATTTTTAAATCTACTATTTCTCCATCAACTTTTTTTAAGGTCAGTATAACATTAGTTCCTTTTGGTCCTTTTATTAGTTTAACTGCATCACTAAGAGGCATTCCTGTTATACTAGTTGATTCATCTTCATCATTTTGACGAACCTTTAAAATAACATCTCCAACTTCTAATAAATTCTGTCTCCATGCTGGGCCTCCAGAAATAATTTCTACAATCTCTATTCTATCAAATTTTTTTGTTAATCTTGCTCCAATACCAGCATAGTTTCCTGACATATCTACATCAAATCTATCCTTAGCTTCAGGATCATAATATATAGTATGTGGATCATACTGTTCAACAAAAGAATTTATATAAAATGCAAAAGAAGATGATCGATCAATATCATCATAAAAATCATACATTTCATCAAGAGTTTTTAAAGTTGATTCTCTGGCTTCAGCTTCAATTTCTGAATTAGATTTTTTTTCATAGGATGGATTTTCATCCAATTCATTTTCTTCTTCTTCCAATAAATCATTATAAGATTCAATAGATGAGAATTTCAATTGTTTTCTCCACCTATCTTTCATTTCTTCTTTATTACTTACATAATCTAAAGATTCAAAATCAGCATTAAAATCTTCATCCAATTGATAATTAAATGGCTTGCCAAGTATTTCCTTATATATTGATTGTGATTCGTTAAATCTTAATTGACTTCTGTTATAGGTTAATTCAAAAAAATCTGCTTGTGCATTTAAAAATTGATCATCCAGTTCATATTCATATTTTTTAAATTCCTCGATATCAGACTTATAAAAATATCTTTTATAAGGATCAATTCTTTGCATATAATCATTAAATACTTTTTTAGAAAATTCGTCATTAATATCTTTTTTAACAAAATGTCCTTGATCTAAAACATATGAAATGATTTGCATAAGGAGCTTATCCCTGTCTGATTCATTAAATTCTCTAGTGGTAAAACTACAAGAAGCTAAACCTAAAATAAAAGTTAATGATATTATAAAAAAATTCTTCTTCATATAATAATGATGATTCGAAATTAAATAAAAAACAAATGATTTTATTCTATTATACATATAATTTTTTGTTAAAGATTACAATTATTTATTTAATTACTTTTGTATAAAGTATATTAGATAAAATGAAAAAAAGACCTCTTATATTAGTAACCAATGATGATGGTATAACTGCGCCTGGACTAAGAACATTGGTTAAGGTAATGAATAAAATTGGAGAAGTAGTTGTGGTAGCTCCAGATAGTCCACAAAGTGGAATGGGGCATGCAATAACTGTTGATGACACTTTATACTGTAAGAAAGAAAAAATAGATAATGGGCCTCAAACTGAATATAGTACTTCTGGAACACCTGCTGATTGTGTAAAACTAGCAGTTAATGAAATTTTAGAAAGGAAACCAGATCTATGTGTCTCTGGGATTAATCATGGGTCTAATGCTTCAATTAATGTTATTTATTCTGGAACGATGAGTGCAGCTATTGAGGCTGGAATTGAAGGAATTCCATCAATAGGCTTTTCATTGTCCGATTATAGCTGGAATGTAAGCTTTGAGTCATGTGAAAAACATGTTGAGCACATTTCCAGAAAAGTATTAGAAAAATCAAATAAAAAAAATATAATCTTAAACGTAAATTTTCCAAAAATAAGAAAAGGTGCTAAGTATAAGGGAGTTAAAATTACTAGGCAGGCAAAATCATATTGGAAAGAAACGTTTGACAAGAGAGAAAACCCAAATGGAAAAAAATATTATTGGTTAACAGGTGAACATATAAATCTTGATAAAGGTAAAGATACTGATCAATCAGCACTAAAAAGTGGATATATCTCAATCGTTCCAATTATGTATGATATGACTTCATATTCAGAAATTGATGAGATAAACAAATGGAATCTAAATGGTTAAAAAGGAAATATTAATAGGAATTATTGTTGGTTTTGTAGCTAATCTTGCTGGATTAGTTCTTGCAATAATTTTTCTTCATGAAAATCCATCAATTATTGAGGTTATTTTAAAATCCTTTGATGAAGGAATATTAAGCAAACTAATAAGTTTAGGAGCTATTATGAATCTTTTTGTTTTTCTTGTATTTATTAAAAAAAAGCAAGATTATAGAGCTAGAGGTGTTTTAATCACTACAATAATTATGGCGCTGTTTACATTAATATTAAATCTAATATAGCTTGAAATATTATATAATAGCTGGAGAGGCATCAGGTGATCTTCATGGGTCAAATCTAATTAAAGAAATAAAGAAATTAGATAGAAATGCTAGTTTTAGATGTTGGGGTGGAGATTTAATTGAAGAAGAAACTAGCAACCTTGCAAAACATCATAAAGATTATTCCTTTATGGGATTTCTTGAAGTTTTTTTAAATCTACTTTCAATATTAAAAAATATTTCATTTTGTAAATCTGATATTATTAAATTCAATCCTGATATTATAATCTATATAGATTTTCCAGGATTTAATCTAAGAATTGCTGAGTGGGCAAAAAAAAATGGATTTAAAAATCACTATTATATTTCACCACAAATATGGGCATGGAAAGAAAGTAGAATTAATACAATTAAAAAGGTAGTTGATAGAATGTATGTTATTTTACCTTTTGAAAAAGATTTTTATAAAAAACATGATTTAAATGTTTCATTTGTTGGTCATCCACTATTAGATGAAATAAATAAATCAAAATATATAAATAATGAAAATTATAAACACGAGGAAACAATATTATTGCTACCAGGAAGTAGAGATCAAGAAATTAAAATGATATTACCTACTATGATTAGTGTTGTTAATGAATTTCAAGACTACAAGTTTATTATTGCAGCAGCTCCATCACAAAAAACAACTACATATGAAAAGTATATAAAGAACAATAATGTAGAAATTATTCAAAATAAAACTTATGAACTTTTAAAAAATTGCAAAGCAGCAATTGTAACTTCAGGAACTGCTACTCTTGAAACTGCACTATTTAAAGTTCCTCAAATTGTATGCTACAAATCAAGCTGGATAACTTATTTTATCGGTAAAATCTTAATCAAAAACCTAAAGTATATTTCTCTAGTTAATTTAATTGCAAATAAATTAATAGTAAAAGAATTAATACAAAATCATTGCAATAAAGACAATCTAGCTAAAGAATTAAGAATAATTTTAGATAAAAACCATAGAGAAAAGATTATTCAAAGCTACAATGAACTTGAAGTTATTCTTGGTGGAAAAGGTGCGAGTAATAAAACTGCAAAATATATTTATAATTATTTAGTAGAAGAAAATTCAGACACAAAAGACTCATAATATTTATTAAATTCTTCCTGTGATTTTATCGATTTATACGCTTCATCTTTAAATAGCTTTAACCATAACTCAAGTTGCTGAGGAGTTTTATAACCTCTAACATAAGTGATTAAATTAGAATTAGTATCCATAAAAATTATAGTTGGATATGCACTTACTCCTAAATATCTAGTCAATTGATGGGTTCCATTTCTTCTTCTAACCTTTTCAGGATCAAAATTTGGATTAGTAAATACCTTTCCATCGTAATTTACCTGTGAATCCCCTTCCGCATCAAACTTAACTGCATAATAATATTTATTTATAAAAGCAGATACATCTTTGTTTTGAAAAGTATTCCTATCTAATAGCTTACATGGACCGCACCAATTTGTATAAACATCCATTATAATATTCTTTGGACTCTTTTTCTGAAGTTCTAATGCTTGATCAAGAGTTAACCAATTTATGTCCTGAGAATAAATTTGGTAGGAATTAAAAACAAATAATATTATAAATAAATATCTAAGCATATTTTATTTTATTCCGTGCATTAATTTTTTTAGAAGTGGGTGTAATAATAACGATAAAACTCCTAAAATTATTGGTATGATAGTAAAAATTAAGAAAAACCCTGATAAACTATACTCTTGGGTAATCTTGTCAATATCTCCACCTACATAGTGAGCTAGTTTTTGACCAATAGCTATTGCTAAATAATATACTCCAAACATAAATGCTATCATTCGTGCTGGAATTAATTTACTTAAATACGATAACCCCATTGGAGATAAGCAAAGCTCACCTAATGTATGAAACAAATATGCTAAAACTAGCCACATCATACTCAAACTTGCAGTTTCAGCTCCAGAGGGTACATTGCGTGCTCCAAATGCTAAAAAACCAAACCCTAAACCTAGTAATGCTAATCCTAAAAAATATTTTACTGAAGCTGGCGGATTATATTCACTATCCCACCACCTTGTAAATAATGGAGCAAATATTATTATAAATAATGAATTTAAAATAGCAAACCATGTAACGGGAACTTCTGTTTCAGTAGACTGAAATTCAACAAATAATTTATATATGACAATTCCCCATACAATTATAAAACTGAATCCCAATATGGAGTTAGAAAGTGCAATTTTTTTGTATGTCATTTTAAATAAATTAATAAGGACATAAGTAATAATTGCTAGAGGAATAACAGTGACCAATAAGTCAATAATCTTAAATGTGGTTGCTGCACCACCTTCTAAAAATCTATCAGTAAAATCTCTAGTATAAATTGGCAATGAGCCAGCGCCTTGTTCAAAACCAGCCCAGAAAAAAACGGTAAATAAAGAAAAAATTGCAAAGGCTATCATCCTGTCTCTAACAATTATAGAATATCTAGGAATTCTGATAATAAGTATTAAAACAAAAGTGATTACAGCTAATAGCGCATAAAACAGAGAATCTTCCATTCCAAAAACAGTAAAATTAAATGTATCTATATCTCCGATTTTACTTAATGGATCATTTACAATAAAAATAAGTGCACTTATAACAAATATGAATATTAATATATAGTCTATAGAAAGAAAAGGATTAAGTTTTTCTTTGTTTTCGATTATTTCTAATTCATTAACTTTCTTTTTTTCGGGTTTGTCTCCTATTGTGCCAAATAGAGGTTGTGCATAATAAAACTGTAACATGCCTAAAAGCATAAAAATACCAGCTAAACCAAAACCATAGCTCCATCCAATCTTCTCTCCAATCCATCCACATAACATAATTCCAATAAATGCTCCTGCATTAACACCCATATAAAAGATGTTATATGCTCCATCTTTTTTATCATCTCTTCCTTCATATATCTTAGAAATTATTGATGTCATATTAGGTTTGAAAAAACCATTTCCAATAACTAAAAAGGTAATTCCTAAATACAAAAAAGTTGGGGTCTCTACAGCCATTGAAGCATGACCTAAAGTCATAAATAATGCCCCAATCACTACTGCCATTCTATAACCAATCTTATTATCAGCTAACCACCCACCCAAAAGAGGTGTCAAATAAACAAACATTGCATATGTACCCAATAAAGACAAGGCTTCTGAAGAAGACCATCCCCATCCAGGATTGTCACCAATAATCAGACCAGTCAAAAAGATAACTAAAATAGCACGCATCCCATAGTAAGAGAATCTCTCCCACATTTCAGTAAAGAAAAGAACAAATAAAAGCGAGGGATGTCCTAAAACAGAATCCTTAAAAAACTCATTATTTGAATTTTGTTCCATAAATATCTATGCTATAGATTCCTCAGCATTATGAGTTAATCGCTTTAATGGCTTAATAATCATTAGAACAAGTAAGCCAAAGATTGTACAAAATACTGCTATACCAGTGAATATTGCGAATTCACCTACCTCTGTAGCTGATTCACCTAGCAAGCCTGCAACCTTATTTCCTAATCCAGTCACTGCAAAATAAGCTCCCATCATAAATGCCATCCATCTCTCTGGTGCAAGTTTTGTTATAAAAGATAATGCAACAGGTGAAGCACACAATTCTCCAATTGTATGGAATAAATATGCTAAAATTAACCAGTGCATGCTTGACAATCCTTCTGCTTCATATTGCATAGAAGCTGCAGACATAAAGAAAAATCCCCATCCCATTATAATAACTCCAATTGCCATTTTAAATAATGAGGAAGATTCACGTTTTCTGTTTTTCCACCATACCCAAAAACTACCAACTAGAGTAGCAAAAATTAAGATAAAAATAGCATTAACTGATTGGAACCAACTTGCTGGAACAATAAAATTCTCAGATAAAACTAAATTAGTTTTTTGTGCAGCATAAACATTTAATAAGCCACCAGCTTGTTCAAATGATCCCCAAAAAACAATTATAATTAAGAAAGATAAATATGTTACTAGAATTCTGTCTTTTTCAATTCTATTCCCATCATTATACACTACAATTGCTACCCCTACAGCAAATGCTAATCCCATCACTAACAAACCATAATCTAGGGAACCTTGACCTAACCATATATAAATACCCAAACACAGGGTTATAAAAAATCCTATTATTGAATTATTTGATTTAAATATTGAAGAAATTAAGTTATCTCCTACTTTTTCTGATTCATCCCTTTCATCTATAACAAGATTACCAACATGTGTTAAATATTTCTGACCATACCAGTAAGTTAACTGTCCTAATGCCATTCCAATTCCAGCCAGACCAAAACCATAATGCCAACCAATAGTTTCACCAATATATCCAACCAATAAAGCAGAAGCTGCAGCTCCAAGATTAATTCCCATGTAAAAAATATAGAAGCCCATATCTCTTTTGTTGTGTTCTTCTTTTGGATATAATCCT
>MDTA01168387.1_pt1 | contig 13474 bp, 10 predicted proteins | sample 811151 | NCBI WGS metagenome assembly MDTA01 (sample SAMN05326648, study PRJNA326480) | marine metagenome | isolation source: seawater | place: Indian Ocean: South | collected 2010 | reverse complement strand
TGTGAAGATTTAGGTGCTGGTGAGATTATGCTTAATAATATTTCTAGAGATGGAACATGGAGTGGCTATGATCTTGATTTATATAATAATGTTCAAGAGAGTGTAAAAATTCCTTTAATTGGTATAGGCGGAGCGAAGAATATTGATGATGTTGTTGGGTTAATAAAAAAAGCAGGGTGCTCTGCAGCGGGAGTAGGAAGTATGGTTGTCTTCCAGAGGAAAGATATGGGCGTACTAATTAATGTTCCCAAGCCAGAAGAAATTGAGTTGTTGCTTCATTCTTAAATGAATCTTCCATTAAAAAAAGGCCTAAAAGAAGTAATATTCTTTTTTCAAAAATTTTTATTTTATTTTTCTAAAATAATGACTTTCTGGATTCTAAATAAGAATGAAGAAAAAAGAGTAATTATAGGAAAAGAAACAGCGAACTTATTAAATCTTTATTCAAAACTATTCAATTGTTATTCTATTAACACCCATAAAAGCAAATACTATAATAATAGTTATTCATTGCCATTATCGAATTTTCCTGCGCTTGTAAGATACATAATTCTTCCAATCATATATCCAATAGTTTTAAAAAAGTTTTCTAGTATCTGGTATTTCTCATCTGGTTCATTTTTTTTATCCAATGATGGCAGGGAGTGGGAGTTTAAGATAGCAAAAAGTAATGGTTTGAAAATCATATGCTTTTACATGGGTGCCGATATAAGATCTCTTAAACTTATTCGGGAGCATAGTGAATCTATTGATTTGGATCATTGGTCAAATTATATAAGTGATGAATCTATAATTGATCGGAGCGATCAAAGGTCTAAAGTATATAGCAGCGCATCAAATAGATATGCTCATGCAATATTTAATTGCGAGAAAGATCAAGCTTCTTATATAAATAAAAATCATATGATTCCATTACCTGTTTCTAGAAACAAATATTTATTGAATACAGGTAAATGGGGAGATACATCAACTATAAAAATTTTGCATTCTCCCTCCTCGCCAATTAATAAAGGTACCCAGATAGTGATGTCTGCTATAAAAAAATTGCAAATGGAAAATTATAAATTTGATTTTAAATTTCTATCTGGCGTTCCACAAAGCAAGGTTCTAAAAGAACTTGATGAGGCTCATATTGCATTAAATGAATTTTATGCATATGTTCCAGGTTTATTTGGAGTTGAGGCACTTGAAGCAAATTGTCTTTTGCTAACAAGCGCATCAAAAAAATATGAGCCATCGTTATTTAATGGTTGTGATTATGCGTGGGTTCCAACTATGTATTACCAGATTTATGATCACCTAAAATATTATTTAGATAATATTGATCAAGCAAAGATCCAAGCTGACAAGGGCACAATTTGGGCGAAAAAGTTTTGTTCACATGAAGCATCAATTGACTATGTTAACTCCATAGTTAAACCATAATGTTCAGCCAAAATTTTATAAAGATTTAATGTTTAAGAATTTTTTCAGAGATTCTATTGGTTTCACTGTGGCAAATCTTTGCGTCAAGGCACTAAATATTATTTTAGTACCCATCTACATAAGATATTTATCTTTTGATGACTACGGAGCCTTTGAGTTATTTACAACACTTACTGTAATCTTTGTTGTGGTAGTAACTTTAGAGCTCACACAGTCAATAATTAGATTTGTTCCTGATAATGAAAGAAATGAATCTTTACAAAAAAGCTATATCAGCTCGGCAGTCCATACAATTTTTTTTTCATGTCTGATTTTTGTTTTTTTGGTATATTTTTTTTCACCATGGATCTCAAATATTCTTTTTAAAACAGTTTCTTATTCACCGACGATTAAATTAATTGGTCCCATCATTGCACTTCAAGCATTAAATTATTCTATCGCTGTAATCCATAGATCAAAAAAAGAATTTTCCTCTGCGATCTTTCATTCTCTCATGGTTGCATTTTTTGTTGGAGGATTTAGCATTTATTTTTTAATCTCCTCTTCAGGAAATTTGAATCAATTTTTAATAGGACAAATAATCGGAGGATTTTTAGCTGTTTTAATTGGTTTCTATAACATCAGAAGTTTGATTTTCTATAAAATTAAGTGGTTACTTGTAAAACAAATACTTAGCTTTTCTTTTCCGTTAATTCTCTCAGGAGTTGCCATTCATTTATCGACTTTCGCTGACAGATTAATTATTAATGAATTGCTTTCACTTGAATCATTAGCTGTATATGGTATTGCAGCAAAAGCAGCTTCATTAGTAACAATTGTAATATCAGGAGTGCAGGGCGCTCTTGCACCTCACTTCATTTCCTCTTGGAATTCTTCATTAGGTCTAAGGAATCTTAGCCAGATTTTTTTTATTTACTTAATTCTGAGTATTTTTCTTTTATTTTTTTTATATATCTATGGTGAACGCATTATTATATTACTAGGTACCAGCAAGGCAGCAAGTGGAGTGGATGTCTTATTAATTCTGGCTAGTTCAGCCGTCATAAATGGACTCAATATCTTTCTCTTTGGATTAATAAAATCATTGAAAACTTCGGTACTTTCAGTAATTTATTTATGTACAGCAATACTAAATATAATTTTAAATTATTATTTAATTTCTGGGTTTGGAATATTGGGAGCAGCCATTGCTACACTAATCGCAACATCAATTGGTTTTTTAGTTCACTTTTATTTTTCTTCTAAACATTTAAAACTTCCATTTTCCTCATTGATTCCTATTTGTTTTATAATCACTTTGCTTGGTTTTAATTTTTTCTATGCATATATTTCATGACGGGTAAAATCAACAAACTTTAACATTATGAAAGCTCAAAAATTTTTTCTTACAGGTGTAGCTGGATTTATTGGATCTAATTTACTTGAAGCCCTCCTAGAAGCAGGCCATGAAGTTATAGGCATAGATAATTTTTCAACTGGCTGTCAAACAAATCTTGATCATGTAAAGGACAGGGTTGGAGAAAAATGGAAAAATTTTAATTTCATTGAAATGGATCTTGCTTCGTTAAAAGTGGATGTTCTAAATGATAACAGCTTAGGAGTAACATGTTGCATTCACCTTGCTGCACTCGGGTCTGTGCCAAGATCGATTGATAATCCTATCCAAACTAATAATGCAAATATCCAAGGGTTTTTAAATATCCTTGATTTTGCTAGACGTCAAAAATTAGATAAATTTATCTTTGCAAGCTCAAGTTCTGTTTACGGCGATAACCCCAATCTTCCAAAGATAGAGAATGAGATTGGAAGTCCTTTATCCCCATATGCCCTCACTAAACGTGTAGATGAGATGTATGCTGAGGTTTTTGATAAAGTTTATAACTATCCAACAATTGGGTTAAGGTTCTTCAATGTTTTTGGGCCAAGGCAGAATCCAGATGGTGATTATGCTGCCGTGATTCCCCGCTGGCTCAAAGCGATGAAAGAAAATACTGAAATAAACATTTTTGGAGATGGAGAAACAACCAGAGATTTTTGCTATATTCAAAATGCAATAGAGGCTATTATGCTGGCGGTAAGAACTGAGCTAAAAACTCACGAAATCTTCAATGTTGCTGTAGGAGCTCAAACTTCACTAAATACTATTGCTGAAACTATCAAAAAAGAACTATCAATATATGGAATAAAATATTCAAAAGAATTTAATTACGTGGACTTTCGCGCTGGCGATGTAAGAGCTTCTGAAGCAGATATTACTAAAGCAAAGATCACTCTTGGTTATGAACCAAAGATCAGATGTCTTGATGGCATTAAAGAATATGTCAAAGACAATATGTTAAGGAATTAAAAAAATAGTATATCTATTAAGTGTCTCAGCGAAGTAAGGTGTATATAATTTGATTATGGAAACAGATAAAAGAACATTAGACTTAAATAAATTTATAAAAATTTTATTTGAGACAAAGGAGTTATTTTTTTTCGCGCTTTTAATTATATTGTCAATAACACTGCTATATTCACTATCACTTAAAAATATATATAAAGCTGAAGCCCTTTTAGTTCCTACATCAGGCTCATCATCCTCATCACCGTCTGCAAATGAGACAGCTTCTCAGCTAGCGTCATTAGCAGGAATAACTATTGGGCAAGGTAATAGTGCAAGTGATAAAGGTACTCAAGCACTAAAAATTTTAGAATCAAGAGCCTTTTTAATAAATTTCTTAAAGAATTATGATTTGATTCATATCATTTATGGTGAAAGAAGTTGGAATTCCTCCAAAAAGATTTTAAACGTATCAAATGATTATGATCAAAAAAAGGGATCTTGGATTAGAAATCAACCATCTGATATGCAAACATATAGAGAGTTTACAAGAAATCATTTCAAGGTTGTTCATAATATTGAATCAGGATTTATTACTATTTCAGTTGAGCATTATTCTCCAGTGCATGCAAATTTGATACTTGAGAATATTATTATTGGAATAAATGATTATATGAGAGAACGTGATCTTGCTTATAGCGATAATGCAATCGAATATTTGACTGCCCAACTAAATTTAACAAATGTGAGTGAGGTAAGAAATGTCTTCTCAAATGTAATCGAAGATCAAATTCAAACTAAAATGCTTGCAAACATATCAGACGAATATATTTTGAGAACTATAGACCCATCAAGAGTGCCTGATAGAAAATTTAAGCCAAGACGATTAGCTATCCTAGCAATTACCTTCGCCTTAACTTTCTTTAGTTTTATATTTATATCGCTAATTTTATTTATACAAAATAAAAAATTAAACTATAAAATATTCCCCCCTAGAGTAAATATTTTGAGTGCTGATCTGGATTAGAGGATCTAATAAATGAGTTTATCAGTTAATAGGCTCCTAAGTTTAAGCCTTGTTGTTGGTGCTACACTTTCCTTATTCACATCATTAAGATTTTCTTTTTTTGGTATAGGAGAGTTATTGATAATCTTCAGTTTTTTTTTAACTAATTTTTCTAGAATCCCACCTATCAATTTTTTAAATTATCCGTTTACTATTTTTTGGGCAATCTATATAACTGCATCTCTTTTTGGGGCTCTTCTGAATCTAACAATTATTAATAATCAAACTGGAACTATAGAAAAAATGACCCTTGATTTGTTTGCATATATTTTCATTTTTTGCACTGCATTTACACTTGAAGCAAATATTAATCAAAAATCATTAAATCCGTGGCGATTGCTTAAAGGATTTATTATTTTTTCATCAATTGTATTGACCATTCTTCTTTTTATTAGTTTTTATACACCAAGTCTTGTGGGTTTGGCTCTTTTTCATAATGAAGCTAGTTTTGCCCCATTAGTAACGAATGTTCATCAGATAACAATGTTTTATATAATACTCCCGTTTTTATGCATTGGCATTTTGATAAAAGAATATGAAGTTTATCCAGACCGAAATAGCATTATTAAAACAATTCTTTACTTAACACTTTTTTGTACAACCATTTATATGGCCTTGACGGCACAAGCAACAAAAGCGATTGTTGGATTTTGGCTTGGTGTGGCATGCCTCTTTTTATTTTATTTCATTTCAAAGTCTGGATTTATTATGAGGTCACTAATTATTTATTTGTTAATAACCTTCATTGTTTTTATTGTTTATTATTTTGATTTAATAAGAATTTTTACAGATTTTTTTATCGATGCTGATGGGATTAGCGGAACGAGAGCAATTCTATATGGTGGATCATTTAATTTGATTTCCGAATCTCCAATCTTTGGGAGAGGGCCAGGAGGGCATATATGGAAGGGGGAACTTTACTGGGATGTACATCAAACATTTCTTACTGCTCTAATTCAAGCTGGCATAGTAGGATTTATAAGCTTTATGGTATTGGTTTTTAGATTTATAAAAGACATTGCTAGTGAGAGTATTTTTCTTGCATCCATGGCTCCTTTAGCTATATATGCACTTGGCGGAGATATTTTAAGAAGATTGCCGATCTGGATTCTTTTGATCTTGATCATGTATGCAGTAAGGCATATTCGCTTAGAATCATCTCAGAAATAGATGATACCCTCTTTTAAATGACTACTTTTAACACTTAATTTCGGGTAAAATCAGCTTAAAATGAAAACTTATAAACCTTTCTCTCTTGCCCTTTTTTTAATGGTAATGGTTTTAACAAACCATGCTTACGCTCAATCTCCTGAAATCCAAAAATCCCTTGAAAGGGCCTTAGGTACCTCATCACAATCTCGGATGAATCAAGCTCTGCAAGAGGAAAGAGAAGTCGTGAATATTGATAACTCTGTTAAGCAATATGACGAGTTAGACAGACTTGTTGAGGAACAAAAATATCTAGAGAGACAAATTGAAGCTCGAAAAGAGCTAGCCACTAAATTATGTTTCTTAGATGATAAGGCATGTTATTTAATAGATAATTATTCTAAATTTAAATCACAAGAATCAAGCGACTTGTTGCTTGATGAATTAGAACTTTTCGGAAAAGATTTATTTACTGGCTACCCACTCAATTTTGATGTTGTGGATAACACACCTGTACCTGATTTTTATATTTTAGGATATGGAGATGTATTGACAGTTAATGTCCTTGGACCCAAGCCTAGTTTAGATTTTTATCCTATAGGTAGAGATGGGACTCTTAATTTACCAGAGTTTGGTTCTATTTACATACAAAATCTTACCTTTAAAGAGGCGCAAGAAAAGATTTCTAAATTTATTTCCTCAAAGGGTATCGGGGCAGATGTTCAAATCTCTATAAAAAAACTAAAAAATATTACTGTTAATGTAGGTGGATCTACCCGTTATCCAGGCACTTATAAAATTTCTAGTCAATCATCTGCTTTGAATGTAATTGCTGCAGTAGGAGGTCTTGTAGGTAATCCCTCATTAAGGAATGTAAAAATAACATCAGCTGACGGATCAGTCGTGTATGAGGACTTGTATAAAAGCTTGATATTTGGAACTGCCTCAGGAACAACCTATTTAAAAAGCGGTGATATTATTAACATACCTCCAGCAGAAAATTTTGTATATCTTCTTGGAAATGTAAATAGACAAGCTATTTATGAGTTTAAGGATGGCGAGACTACTTCTGATTTGATAAAAATGGGACTTGGTTTTAGACCAAACACTGATGATTATATGGTAGTTAAGAGGCTAAATGAACTTGGATCTTACATTTCACTAATGGCTACCTCCTCAAATCCTGTTAAGTTAAAAAAAGGAGATATTTTAGAAGTTAACCAGTATGAAAATCGGTTTGTAGATGGTATCGAGATTTACGGTTCAATAAGAAAGCCTGGTAAATATCAACTCTCTAATGATGCCAAGCTCTCTTCTATCATTTCCTTGGAAAATGATTTAATTGAATCAACATATCTTCCAATCTTTGTAGTTCAACGCTTCAATCCATTGTCAAACAATTGGAAGTACAAGTTTTATAATCTAATGAATAGAAATGAATTCAATGAAATCAATATACTTCCAAAAGATAGAATATTCTTTCTATCAAAAAATGACATTAATTTCCTAAATTCTTTTCAGCTTGCTAATTTTTTAAAATCAGCAAGTCAGAATTATTTTCAGGCCAGAAACTCAGTTTATGATAACTTTAACAGCGAGCCAGCATCCATGGACTCCAAAGAAGAAAATTCAAACACTATTTCTAGTTTAAAAATTATTAATGAAAGAATTTCAAATCTTGAGAGCGAAGTTGCAATTAGTTCATCCCAACAAAAAACAAGCAATGATTTAATATGTTTTGATAATCTTTCAGCAACGTTAACACAGAACTTTCTAAAGGAGATATACCAAAAAACTTCATCATTTCTCCCAAAAAATAACTCAAGTTGCACAGATTTATTTTCAAAACATAGTTTTTTATTAGCTGCAGTTCTACAAAATACTAAAGTTGTTTTTGGTGATGTAGATTCTCCTGGAATATATCCTGTTGGAGGGAAAGTTCTTATAAATGGAATTTTTGATTACGTTCATGCATCAGGAGATTATGAAGACTTTAATCTTTCAATTAATAATGTCATTACAGATAAAAAAAATGCAATTATAGATTCTTCAAATCTTAGCTTCCTAACCTTTAACAAGGTCAAACAGGATCAATTAAGCAGATTTGTTCACTTGTCTGGAGAATTTGTTAATCCAGGAACCTACCCAATTTTTGATGGAGATACCGTTACTGATGTATATGAAAGAGCTGGTGGTTTTAAGGAAACTGCCTTTCCTAGTGGTGCAATTTTTACTAGAGAATACCTCAAACAAGAAGAAGAAAATACACTCAGGCTATTCAGGAATAATCTTTCAGATATTTTAACAAATGCTATATCGAATGGTTATCTGCAGCAAAACCCAACAGACTTAATGGTGCTTATGGATGTTATGGCTCAAGCAAATTCTGTTGCTGTAAGCGGTAGACTTGTTACCGACTTGCGCCCTAGTATAAAAAATTCATCAAAGGATTTAACACTGCTTGATGGAGATATGATATTCATGCCACGTAAAACTAATACCGTCAATGTAAGCGGCCAAGTTTTAAATCCTACCTCATTAGTTTACTCGCCTGATTCCAAGCCTTATGACTATATAAATTCTGCTGGCGGTTTAAAAGATGGCGCAGATAAATCAAGTATCTATGTTATTAATCCTAATGGTGAAACCTTTAATTTGAGAGCATCTCGTTCATTAGGCTTTAAGGCCAAGTATTCAATAATGCCAGGCGCTACCATAATTGTTCCTAGAAAGGCTAGAAACTTAGATGGATTAGGATTGGTAGAAAGGATTGCTCCAACAATTGCAAGTCTATCTGTTACCGCAGCATCTATTGCCGCAATACAAGATTAATTTGTTTTTTTGAATGATCACCACCAATATACTAAGGCTCATTTTAGTCTTAACTTTTGTTGGTCAGATTAATGCATCGAGACTAGACTACTTATTTCCTTACAACAATCCATCATTCTCTGATTATGGCACATTAGGGTTAATACAAATGCCGAATTCAAGATTTCTTGAAGAGGGTTCTCTTGGCTTTGTTTGGTCTAGAAATGAGCCTTATATGCGAGGTGGTATCGTTGCATATCCATTTAATTGGTTTGAGATAATTTATAAATATACTGATATTAATGATGCCTTATATTCAAATGTTAAAGCTTATAGTGGTGGTCAATCACTAAAAGATAAGGGTTTTGATGTTAAGTTTAGATTACTTGAGGAGTCTTATTATCTTCCGTCAATATCATTTGGATTTAGAGATTTTGGAGGTACAAATAGGTTTCAATCAGAATATCTAGTCGCAAGCAAATTTATTAATAATTTTGATTTTACTCTTGGAGTTGGATGGGGAGTAATGTCGGGAGGTAATTTTAGTTATAAAAATCCGTTAACTGATTTGGCTGATACTTTTATAGAAAGAGCGGCAAATGACGGAACCGGAGGCACATTCTCAACTAATGCATGGTTAAGCGGAAGAAATATTGGTCTTTTTGGAGGAGTTGAATGGATGCTCCCAAATGCAAAAGGACATCGAATTAAGATTGAATTTGATTCAAATAATTATGATAAAGATCACCTTCCATTAGAGGGAAAGAGACCGATCAAAGCTAATAGCAATGTTAACATTGGCTATACAGTTCCGGTCAATAACCTATTACAACTAAACTTTGGCATCACAAGAGGAAATACTTTTCAATTTGGATTTTCATTTACACATAACTATGGTCAAAGAACTCCCTTTTTCAATAAAACTGATAAGCCTAAGAGAGTAAAAAATGCAGAGATCATAAAATCCCTTAATTCAGAAAATAAACAATATCTTTATCTTACTTCTTTAAGAGATCTTCAGCTCGAGGGAATTTATCTTCAATATGCAAAACTAGAGGATGAAACATACACAGTTCGATATTCACATTCAAAATATTACAATGCAACAACTGCTATTGGCAGAGCTGCCCGCATTATTGATCAAATTGCACCTGATAATGTTAAAACTATTAATTTAGGAGAAATTAATGGCCCATTTATAAATTTTGATGCTGAAATAGATAGGCATAGCTTTAATCTCAATGCTAAAAGCCAAGATTATTCGACATCTTTTTCTACTATTAACTTTAAATCCAAGAAATTAGATGTAAATGAATATGAATTTAAACCTAAAGCTAAATTTCCTTTTTGGTCATATTCCTTTGGTCCTGCTCTAAGATCTCATATTGGAGGGCCAGATGGATTTGCTCTGGGCCAGTTGTGGTTGAGAGGAGATGGCAGAATTGTCTTTGATAGAAATAACTCTATTACAGGATCAGTCGGTGTTGGTGTATATGATAATTTTGATGAACTTAAACAAAAATCCAATAGTATTTTGCCACACGTTAGAACTGAAATCGTGCAATATTTGAAGGGTACAAGAGACTACAATATCACTAGAATACAGTATGACAATATTCAAAAACCTTCCAGTAATTTGTATACAAGATTTTCTGTTGGTATTTTTGAAGAAATGTTTGGTGGTATTGGTGGTGAAATTTTATATCGACCATTTAACTCAAATTTCGGCTTAGGTGTTGATATGTATTGGGTTAAACAAAGAGATTATGATGGCATGTTAGATTTTATTGATTATTCAGTGGTTACCGGGCATACAACATTATATATTCAGGAACCAAGAACAAATGTATTGGTAAGGTTAATTGGCGGGAGATATTTAGCAAAAGACTCAGGTGTTACTTTGGATGTATCTAGAAGATTTAAATCAGGCCTTAGTATGGGAATTTTTGCAAGTAAAACAGATATCAGTCAGGAAGAATTCGGTGAGGGAAGCTTTGATAAAGGATTCTATTTCAACATGCCTCTAGAGATATTTTTCCAAAGTTACAACAAGGCTGTTACTGGTTATGGATTAAGGCCGATCACTCGAGATGGTGCCCAAAGGCTAATTACGGGATATGATTTATGGGGTGTAACTAATTCTGCATCTTTCAATACACTTAATAGAACAAAAGATTATATTTATGATTAAGAGTTTTCATGCAATTATTTTTTGTCTGATAATAATTTCTTCTTGTACTACTGGAAGCATTACCTTTCAAAATTTATATACAAGCATTAAGCCAATTATAAATCCTGATAAATCAATCCCTGACGAATACAATGAAGATTTTCCATACGCTTATGCATCAGTAAGGGTAGGTAGAGGCCAAATAATTTATGTGGTTTTATCAGAAGCAGATAACAAAGTTCTAAGATGGATTTCTAATGACGGTTTTGAAATCATGACTATTAATGGGAAGATTATTGCTTCTAACGGGTTCGAAAAAAATATTTCTTTTTTAAATGCAAATCATGAACTTGCCTTATCAAATATCAAAGAAATAAATTTTGTTGTGAGTATTTCTTCTGATACTCATTCTGCTTTTGATGCAAATATGAATTTAATAAGAAAGAAAAAAGATGAGCTTATAGAAGAAGAATTTTCAATTAAGTCAATGAAATGGAGCGGCAAGAATAAGTTTTATTTAAATAACGAAGGTAAAGTTTATAGATCAATTAATTACATCAATCCCTTGATGCCAAAAGTAGAGATGAATTTTTATAAATTACACAAAGATCACTAAAAAAAATGGCCCATCAATGGGCCATTTAGATTAAGCTTTAGATATTTATTGAGTAGTAGCAATAGTCGCTGTAGAGGTTGATGATATCTCAACTTCAACTTCAGTTGGGACAACAACTGTCTCTTCAACTATCTCTTCTATCTCTTGAAGTACTTCCTCTACGACTTCAGTATCAACAACGACCTCAACAACTTCTTCAACTATGATTTCGTTGCCTTGTGCATCAACTTCTACGTTCACAGTGCCTGCACCTGTATTTGTTTCAACGGTTGCAGTAGCTGTTTGAGTAGCGGTAGCTGTTGTAGTAGCAGCAGCAGTAGCTGTAGCCGTTTGAGTGGCTGTTGCAGTAGCTGTCGCTGTAGATGTCGATGTTGAAGTAGCTGTAGCTGTTGAAGTAGAAGTTACAGGGAAGCTAATTATTGTAGTTGGCGCTGGAGTAGGTGCTGGAGTAGGCGATGGCGATGGTTGTGGCCCTAATGTAGGCGCGGGAGTAGGTGCAGGTGCAGCAGCTCCTCCGCCTCCAGAGTCTGCAGCAGCGGCAATAGCAGCAGCAGCAGCAACAGCAGCAGCAATAGCTCCAGCAGATAGCGATCCTTGTGCAGCTTCTTGTGCTACAGAATCATCATTAGTAGCAGAGCCTGAATCATTAGATTCTTGAGCTACAAGGTTATTTCCAAATAGTGCCGCTAAAAAACCAGTAAGTAAAACGTTAAACTTATTTTTAATTTTTGCCATAATTTTTCCTGTTTATTCTCTGACTAGAAGCATTTTGAGATGATCTAGTAAAGTGAATTATATCTTTTTATGAGATTTTGTACATATTTTATGTTTTTTTTTAACAATAAAATAAACTAAATTCTTTTTAGTTAATTACTTAGTGTAATAATATATTATGAATTTTTGGTATTCGGGATGTAGCGCAGCCTGGTAGCGCACCACACTGGGGGTGTGGTGGTCGTCGGTTCAAATCCGGCCATCCCGACCATTTATCTTGTTTTATTAATAACTTCCTCTGCGTACCAATTTATTTCAGCAATCATGCTCTCAAGAGTTCTCTCATCAGGACCACCTTCATAAGCATTTCTAAAAGCAACAATTACCTCAGTTGCACCAAGATCTTCTAGTTGTTTTACTCCATCTGGAGAATATGCTGCTTCACCCATTACTTGGAATTGATAGTTGGGATGATTAAGTGTGCCAAACTCATCTCTGAATTTGTTTATTTTATTTATTAGATTTTCTGTTTCCTCAATTGACAAGCCTGCGCTTATCCATCCATCGCCAACCCTAGCAGCTCTTTTTAATGCAAGATTTGAATGTCCACCTATTAAAATGGGCACTGGTTTTGTTGGAACAGGACAAAGTTTAAGCTCTGGAATGTCATAAAACTCTCCCTTAAAACCAAAATAATCACCATCCATAAGGCCTTTTAGTATTTCAATTTGCTCATCCATCCGTTTGCCTCTTTTTTCCCATCTCTCTCCAGTTGCAAGAAAATCTTCATACCAAGGACTAACACCAATGCCAAAATGAAATCTATTATTTGTCATTACACCAAGCGTAGTAACAAATTTAGCAGTCGTTACTGCTTGTCTCGGCGCTAGCTTGTAAACAGATGTAGAAAATTCAAGCTTTGAAGTAACTGCTGCTATTGCAGGAATAATACTAAATGGCTCTAAAAAAGGAACGCCATCTAAAAACTCTCTTGAACCATCATCGTTATACGGATAGGTAGAATCACATTCCTTTGGATAGCAAATACTGTCAGGAAACGTTATAACATCAAAACCGGCAGATTCAGCTGCCTTTCCAAGTTCAAGGTAGAAAGATGGATCACACATGGATGGATGATAAGCAAATCGCATATTTAGCCTCTTATGTTATGGGGTTATTTAAATAATTTCCTTTATAATA
>MDTA01210600.1_pt1 | contig 13475 bp, 10 predicted proteins | sample 811151 | NCBI WGS metagenome assembly MDTA01 (sample SAMN05326648, study PRJNA326480) | marine metagenome | isolation source: seawater | place: Indian Ocean: South | collected 2010 | reverse complement strand
GTTGTCCTAATAAAATCATCATTAGATATTCTAAGCATTTTCCATAGGTTTAAAAATCTAGGAGCCATTTTATCACAGTGTTCTTGCGGTAAAATGTTTTTTAATTCTGCAGCATTTTGTACTTTTTGCCCATGCTCATCTAAGCCAGTCAGGAAAAAAGTTTTTTTCCCACTATTCCTATTATAACGGGCCATAACATCTGCGAGTATTGTAGTATATGCATGCCCTATATGAGGTTTGTCATTAACATAATATATAGGAGTAGTGATATAATAATCATTATTCATAGTTTAAATATATTTTTATTTTTATTAAAAGATTCGTTAATAGTAAAGGCATAAATAAATTCATAGAAATTCCATTAATAGCATTCTCAAGTTCTATAACTATAGAAATAAAATCAGCTGAAGGATATTTTGACATCACTTTTTTCATTTCAGAGATTAATGGAGTATGGTGTAATGGATCTTTAATTTCTTTTTGCAGTCTATTAACACTTTGAAACCAAACTTTAAGTAGCATAAAATGATTGATAAATTTATTTACATCTTGTTTGGCATACTTTGAATAATTTTGAATAAACAATCTCCAATCATCCGGATTATCTTTAGTAGTCGTATTAACTAAACTAGAAATTAATTCAATTAAAGCTGGAACAGATTGTGAAATAAAAAACTGAGCATGTTGAATATTCCCTCTACTTAATCCACTTAATAAAAGTATATCCTCTCTATTAACCATCTTTGATTTAAACCACGATTCAATATAGCTGTTTTTCAATTTGGCAAAACTAATCCCTTGGCATCGAGAAATAATTGTAAGCGGGATAAGATTAATATAGTCTGTTACAAGAATAAATGTAGTTCTGCTTGGAGGCTCTTCTAATAATTTTAAAAAAGCATTCGCGGTTTCACCTTGTCCAACAGCTAATAGGTGTGCATCAAATATTAAAACTACTTTTATTCCATTGCTCTCTCTACTAAGATAAAGAGTATTTCTTAAATTTCGAATAGAACTAATGGGTATTCTATTCGCATTTGGTATCTTTACTTTATAAAACAAATCCTTAGACTTTTTATTTATTTCATTATTAATAATATCAAAATCATTATCTGGATTAGATTTTTTATTTATTGGGATAGGAAAAATTATATTTATATCTTCATGCTGTAGGCTTTTGCTTCTAAAACATGAAGCACATGACCCACAAACATTTTTTGTTCTTGACTCACAATTCAACAATTGAGCTAGTTTTATTGCTATACCTTCTTTTCCACATCCAGGTGGACCCGAAAAAAGATATGCATTACCTATTTTTTGTGATAGAGTGATTTTTTGGATTTTTTCCCAAATATATGATTGAGCATTAATTATTGGATCTATTTCTTTATCAACCATTTTTCTGGATCAAGTTTCTGTCCTTTACCCCAAATCTCAAAATGTAATTTAGACCCATTTATTGAACCTGAATCGCCCATATATGCAATCACATCGCCATTTCTTATTTCACTATCTACTGTTGTTTGAATATTTGTCACATGGCTATAAACAGTATAAAAACCACCTCCATGGTCAATGATAATAGTTGTACCATATCCTCTAATATATGTAATAGTTGTCACAACCCCGCCTAAAACTGATTTCACCGCTGACCCTGGCTGCCCTTTTATATCTATTCCTGGATTTTCTGTTGTAGTTTTTAATTTTGAATTCCATTGCCTACCAAACTTAGTTATTATGCGACCTTGAGCTGGCCATGGCAATTGCCCCTTTAGAGATTTAAAACTACGTGTTTTAAGAGCCTCTTGTTGCTCTTTGATGCGCAATTCACGTTCAAAACGAGCTTTATCTTCAAGGACTTTTTTAATAATGTTTTCTAACTGCTTGACGCCTTCTTCTTTTTCGTCAATATAATTTGCTAAAGCTTTCTTATCATTTCTTATCCGGTTAAGTTCTTTTGCTCTATTGATACGCATATCTCTATAAGAATTAATCTGTTGTTCCTTATCTCTAACTAGCTTGAGGTTATCTCTTAGAGCAGCTTCTAATTCTAATTTTTGTTGACTTATTTTAATTAATAAGTTTTGAATTTGGTTTGTCATCTTTTTCTCAATATCTGAAATAATTTTTAAATAATGGGTACGGTACATAGCTTGTCGCCATGTAGTAGATGAAAATACTTTTTCTAAATCAGATAATCTCCCTTTTTGATAAGAATTGATAACTCGTTTTTTATACCTAGATCGTACAATATCTAACTCATTTTCATTTTTTAAAATGTTATTTTTTATTTTTAGAATATTTGCTCTTGTCTTCTCTTCTTCATTTTTTAGTGATTGTATTAATTTCGATGTTAGCGATATTTCTTCATCTAAGGATGATATTCGACTAGCTGCTGATCTCTCACGTGACTCAGCTGTTTTTATTTTTGACCTTAATTGATTAATCTCATTTTTAAGTGTATTAATAGCCTCATTTTGATATTTAAGCTCCTCTGAATAATCTCGATCATCAGATTGTGCAATCAAATTACTGATTAATATTAGAAGAAAAATGGTTTGAACACGGATATTCACTATTATGAAAATACTTGGTATTTATTTTTTATAGTAGAGTAGAATTATCAAAAGACCTTTATAATCTTTCTATTTTAAATAATGCAAATTTATCAAAGGATAGATAAATTGATTTATCTTTAATAAAGTATATCCATAATTGCTTTTCAATATCTTTCCCACCATTACCCAAAATAATTTCATGTGGTTGTCCTAATAATGATTCTACTTCTGGTGCTGTTTGTCCAATATTTAGTTTTTTAGAACGAGCAATAATTAACTCTTTTCTACCTTGTTGCATCTTTGCATCTATTAATTGTCTTGATTTATAATCGTCGTATAGCTGCAATCTTTCTTTAAGATCAATTAATAATTTTTCATTTCTATCTCCTATCCCTCCAGCTAGCTCTCTTGCAAATTCCAGAGAGTAAATCGCCAATTGAATTTCTTCGAATTCATCAGCCTCAGATGCCAATTTAGCCATTTGAATACCAGCTTTATATTGCAATGCCTTAACCTCATAAATCAAATCTTGATTCATTTCTAACGCTTCAGCATACTTCCCCATAGCCTTGCCGATAAAGCCATATTCTTGGTATTGTTTTCCCTCGCCTAGTATAACCCAAGATTTAAAACGCCTAATTTCCCTTTTCCCTTCCATTGAAAATTCTGCAACATGTTTAACTAAATTGTAAGCTCTTACATGCTTTTGCTCTTTTAATAATTTTTCTGCTTCAATCATCCATAATATAGCTATCTGATTAATCCTCCCACTGAGCATAGAGTATATAACTGTATCATTTTTTACCCTAGTTAATGCGTATCTATATTTATTTAACGCCTTTTGTGTTTTATTCTTTTGCTCCAATGAAAGACCTTCTTCCATCAATTGATAGGGAATTTTGTATTCACAATCTTTAATATATCTCTCGGCTTTATATCTATTTGCATGAGATGGATATTTTATCATAAATCTATTAAATAATTCATAAGCATCAATATAATTCTTGTTGTAATAATACGTTTTAGCTTCATCACCAATGGTTTTTTCTCCACCATAGAATGCAGATAATGTTAAATAAAGACCATAATTAGAAAGGTCAAAACGTGTTATTGGTGTTATATCATTAGGATCAGTAATTGTATGAATTTTTGTATATGAATACCTGAAATCTAATCCAACTGTAAATCTATTTCTTTTACCTGGGTCTAATATATATCGTATACCTATTGCTCCTACAGCAGATGTACCAGAACCGGTAAGAGATTTATTCCATATTTCTTTATCAGAAGAATAAAACAATGCAGATGATATTCCATAAGAATAACGAAAATTAAGATACCACTTATTAAATGGTTGATATTGTAAATGAGTGGTGACCAAATAGTCATTGACCTTAGGGAAAAAATAGGCTGTATCACCCCAAGTGCTTTTATTAGCTCCCCATTCTTCATATGGTACATATGCAGGTGAGAACAGAGAACTATTTCTATAGGATAGTCCCGTCATAATATTAACCCAGCTTGTACCAACAATATATGAGGGAAGATTAATTAAACCCATATCTATTTCTAATGATGGACCCCAAATATTCTCTATTCCTTGGCTTATCGGGGTTACATCAGATTCATATATTATTTTTCTAGGGTCATCTTTAAATGACTCATTAGTTAAATTTGTCGCACTGCCAGTGGTTTTGCCATTAGCGCCAACACCATAACGTATCTCTATTGGTATTATATTGACAGGCGTTGCAAACTCCCTTGCACGAAACCATCTATCTATCCAATAACCATCTTCATAATTTGATTTCTTCCCTAATTTGAATAAACCAAAGAAAAATTTATTAGGTTCTTTTTTTTCAATCTGTCCTAAAAGAGATGAAATTAATAGAATAATAAAAATATGACGAAATTTATAGATATACATGCTAAATGAAAATTCCATTATCCTTATGTTTTTTACAATAAGAGACTAATAAAATCTAAGTAACTTTCCTGATATAATTTTTGAAACAACTAATATAGTTAGTACGTTAATACATAATGAATAAAATAGTTTATTTAATGATAATACTATTAAGTATTTTAAAAGCTCAAACATTTTCAATAGCTCGCATACATTATAGTGGCGGTGGAGATTGGTATAGTAATCCAAGTAGCTTACCCAATCTATTAAAATACTTGGAATCACATACATCAATATCTACAAATCCAAATGAATATAGAATAAAACTTATAGATGATAATGCAAATCAATATCCCTATCTTTATTTAACCGGCCATGGCAATATAAGATTTACAGATGAAGAAATAATTACACTACGATCAATTCTTCTAGATAATGGGTTTTTACACGCAGATGATAATTATGGTATGGATAATTCGTTTAGAAGAGAAATAAAGCGGGTATTCCCCAATAAAGAATTGATTGCTTTACCCAATGACCACGAAATTTTTAATAGCTTTTTTAGTTTTCCTAATGGTCTTCCTAAAATACATGAGCATGATGGGAAACCTCCTGAGGCATTAGCATTATTTGAGGGAGATAGAATGATTCTACTTTACACATATGAATCTGACCTAGGTGATGGATGGGAAGACCCGAGTGTGCATAAAGACCCTTGGCCAATTCGTGAAGCAGCATTGAAAATGGGTGTAAATATTATTTACTTTTCGTTAACTCAATAATGCTAATTAAAAATTATATAAAAAAAGTTCGTAATTATATGTTAATGCAGCATCTATTGAACTATTGCTTTTATTTACTTATAGGTTTAAGCTGCTGTTTTTTATTGATAACTCAATTGGAATCTATTTTTTATTTTAATCCAAGAATAAAAACAACAACGCTTTTAACATTAATATCAATGCTAATAGGAATTGTAATTTTATGGCTTATCTATTATCTAAAAGCTAAAAATAATGAAATAAAACATTATAAAATTGAGAATATAGCAAGCAAGATTGGGGATAATATATATTCAAAAAAAAGCGATAGGATATTGAATGCTCTTCAGCTGGAATCAAATGCAGAAAGAAATGAATCCCAAGCGTTAATAAGAACATATATAAATACTATTTATAAAAAACTAGAATCTATTGATATCTCAAATCTTTTTTATAACAATAAGCTGATGCGATTAAAAATAATTTTATTATCATCTTGGTTATTAATAGGTATTATTTTCTTTTTCAATTATGATTATTCATCTAATGCATTTTTTCGCTTGATAAATCCACAAAAAATGTTTCCAGCACCAAAACCATTTTACCTTAATTCATTGTCTGGTAATATCCATATTCTTGGAGGTCAGAAAACAAATATATCTATCATAGCTCAACCTAACATCCCTGACACTTTATTTCTACAATTAATGCCTAATCAAGCATCTACACAAAAAAGGGACTCGTTAAAACTAATTTTTCATTCTATACCAGACAGCCAAGGGATTTTTCATTTTGAACTTCCTGAACTATTTCAAGATTATTCATATCAGGCAGTTTTTAATGCAAGGTATTTCTGGGAAGCTTGGGAAAATGTCACAAGTGAGATTGATACTATATTCGTAACAGACCGGCCTGTATTTGAAAAATTTTTGCTCACTACTATACCTCCACAGTATAGCAAATTAAATAAAACAACGCATGAAGGTAATGTAGCAATGGTTGAAGGATTAAAAGGATCTATAATACAAGTTGATATAGAATCTAATCGAATGTTAGAAAATGCATATATACATAAAAATGACACAAAATTAGAAATGGCTTCTAATTATAATAATGCGTCTGGTTATTTTAAATTAACTGAAGAAGGAAGTTTTACAGTTAACATAGTTGATAAAAGAGGCATTACAAATAGAGACCCGATTGCTTATAAACTAAATATTTTACCAGATTATAAACCAAACATAACAATCATAGAACCTTCTTCTCTTACTGAACTTGGGGACAATCAAACCATTCCAATTCATTTTGAAATAAGTGATGATTATGGATTTACAAATCTACAACTTGCTTATGAAATTCATAGACCATATTATCTAGAAAATGATCCCTATGTAGTAATGTTCAATATTGATGACCTTAGTCCTGATTCAACTACCCAAACTATAAAAATGTTTTGGGACCTTACAGATTTATTACTTATGCCTGATGATGAAGTGCATTTTCATTTTGAACTAACAGATAACGATAATATTTCAGGACCAAAAAAAACTATATCGGATAAATTAATTATAAAAGTTCCCTCACTAATTGATCTTTACAATAAGATTGAGGAATCTGAGAAAAACATTATTGAAGATATAGTTAACGATATAAATAATATTCAAGATTTAAAAGAACAATTCAGCAATATAGAATTAAAAATGCTGAAATCAAATGAACTGAATTGGAATCAAAAACAATCAATTAAAAATGCATTAGAAAAAACAAAAAAAGAAATTAATAACATAGAGAAAATGACTGATGCAATAGAATCATTAACAGAACAAGCTGAAAAACATAAGTTGTTTTCTCCTAGCCTAATTGAAAAGTTCAAAGAGTTATCTGAATTAATTAGTGATATTATACCAAATGAAATGTTAAATAATATTGATAATTTGGAATTAGCTCTTGAAAACATGGATATGCAAACACTGCAAGAATCGCTAGAAGATTTATCAGAAAACATGGATAAAATAGAACAAGATCTTGATAGATATCTTGAAATTTTCAAACGTTTTCAAGCTGAACAAAGGTTAAATGAAATTCAAAATAGAACGCAACAGTTATACGAGCAGCAAATTGCCCTAGATAGAAAACTAAATGAAGATTCTTATGAGAATTCTGAAATAAAAAGACTTGAAGAAGAATCTATCCGTAATTCAGATGAATATAAAAACATACTTTCTCTCGCAGAAGAAACTTCTAAATCAATAAAACCATTTAGTGATAAATCATCAAATGAATTATCTGAATTATTAAATTCAAATCTTGCTGAAGAAACAAATAACTCTTTCAATCAAATCATTGATAATCTTTCACAACAAAATCTGACAGAAGCAAATAATGCAAGTCAATTAGCATTAGAAAATCTAGAATTAATGGCTCAGCAGATAAGTAATATCCAGCAGGGATTTAATCAACAAGAAATCCAAGAATTAATAGAAAAATTCCAAGCTCTTTTGCAGGACATCATTTATTTATCATCCCAAGAAGAACAATTAAATAAGGAAACAAAAAATATATCTAGAAATTCACCTAGGATTCGGGAATTTGCTCAAAAACAACAATTACTCCAGGATCAATTGCAATCCATTGCGCAAACAATGACTGATTTATCAAATGAAACTTTTGCAATCACTCCTGAAATTGGCCGTGGACTCGGGAAAGCAAATGCAGGTATGGAAGAAGCCAAGTCTTTTTTAACGAATAGAAATTTAAATCAGGCAATTAAAAACCAAGGAATTATCATCGAAGGTCTTAATGAAACTTCTATTGGTTTAATTAATAGCATGCAAAGTATGCAAGAATCTGGTTCTGCTAGTGGTTTCGAGCAATTCCTTGAAATGATGCAACAAATGGCAGGGAAACAACAAGGGGTAAACGAACAAAGTATGCAATTATCTTTAGGCCAAATGGCAGCCGCAGCACAGCAACAAATGATGCAACAAATGCTTGATGATCAAAAAAAAATAAAAAAGTCACTTGAACAATTAATAAAAGAAATGCGACACTCTGGAAATAAAGGGATGGGAGATTTAAATGGCATAGCAGAAGAAATGGATGCGGTAATCCAAGATCTACAACAGAAAAAGTTTAATCGTAAAACTCGAGATAGACAACAGCAGATTTTATCAAGAATGCTTGATAGTCAAATCTCAATGACCCAACGAGGTGAAAAAGATGAACGAAAGTCATCAACAGCAATTAAAGAATTTACATTTGAAGGGCCCTCAGGATTACCTACCGATTTAGGACAACGTGAGAGCATCACCTTTCAGGCCTTAAATAAATCAATGAATGCTGGATATTCTAAGGAACATCAAAAAATGATTAAGAGATATTTTAATTTATTAAGTCAAAAATCTCTAGAATAAAACAATGAAAATTTATTACACAATAATCCTATTACTTTTTTCAACTTTTTCCTTTGGCAATGATTATTTATCTATAAAATCTTCGCTAAAAACGGCAAAGCATCTTGAGAACATAGGCGATATTGATGGTGCCATCGCAATATTTTACTCAATATTGGATGAAAAACCCCATCACAGTCTATCAATAGAAAGACTAAAGACATTATTTATGAATTATCAAAGGTACGATGAAGGTATTAACTTTTTTCAAAAACAATTAAGTAGGTCTCCTAATAGTCTAAAATTATATCCTGACCTTGGGGAATTTTATTTTTTAAATAATAATAAAATTGAAGCAAAAACGATTTGGTCTAACGGATTAAACAAATTTAAAAATAGTCGTTCGATTTATCGTATTATGTTGTCAAAATATACAAGGCTGGGTTTAGATAAAGAGATTCATGAACTGTTGAAAATTGGCAGAAAAAAATTTGAGGAATCTTTTTTGTCATATGAAACGGGTGTGTATTATCAAGCTAAGAAAGCTTACGATATGGCAATGGACCAATATATATTATATCTCATTTATGAACCAAAACAAGTTAATATAATCGAACGAAGAATTATATTAATGAGTGACGATGAGGAATCAATACCTATTATCGAAAAAAAACTTTCTATTGCTTCAGAGAAAAATCCTAAAAAAATATTAAATGTATTAAGTCAATTTTATTTCAAAAAACAAGATTATAAAAAATCTTATGAAATAAAAGTAAAATGGTCGAATCTTGATAAAATCAATCACGAAAAATGGCTTGAATTTGGAAATGAATTAAGAAAGGAAAACCAATATAAATATTCTATAGATGCATATAATTTTATACTTAAAAATAATCGCAACAATAACGTATCTGGAAGAGCTTTGCTAGGTCTCGCAAATACATTTGAAGATCAAATAATCCCTAATCATGATCAACATATTATTCCATACTTTTTTGATAATAACATATTTTTTGAAGACCCATTTCAAGTATATTCCTCAATTTCACAGAATCACTTGACTTCTAGTATAGAATTATATGATTCAATACTAGTTACTTTAAAAAAATCACCCCTAGTATCTGAAGCATATTTTAAACTCGGAGAAATTCAATATAGAATATTACAAGATTTTGATCAAGCATATTACCTTTTTAATAAAGCTTTAGCAAATCATCCAGATGAACAATTACGTGTAGAAACAATTTTAAGAATATCAGATGTTTTGATTGCAAAAAGTCAATTAAACCAAGCCCTGGAATTTTTAAAAAAACAAAATAAAAGAAATCCTTTAACAGAAATCGAAATGAAAGAAATTTTAGTTCATTTTCTTAATGGTGATTCTGATACAACATTAAATAAAGTCAATGAATTAATTATGAAAATTAACCCTATTGACCCCTTCTTTAATGATCTTATTGAGTTAAAAAATATTTTCACTAAATATCAACCAAAAGAAAAAAATGACACTATCGCGTTGTCACACTTTATCAAGGCAGAATTATATTTAAGACAAAAAAAAATAGGTGATGCAATAAAAGAACTGATATTTATTACTGATAATTATAATAATACAAAAATAGTACCACTGGTAAACTTAAGACTTGGTTTACTTCATTATAGAATAAATGATTATGAGAACTCGTTAAAATTTGTTTCCTTTATAGAAGATACAGACTTATCTGATAAAGGAAAAATTTTTAAAGGACAAATATATGAGAAAAAGTTTTTTGACTATGAAAAAGCAATTGAGTTTTATATGGAAATTCTAGATAAAAATCCAAAATCTATTTATTCTGAACCTGTGCGATATCATATCAGAACACTCCAAAAAACAGAAAGCTAATGAAAAATCTAATTTTTTTTGGAATTATTTCATTTTCAATAGCTCAAAAAATGATTGTACCAATGGATCAATCACAAAATAATCATTTGAAAGCTTATGGAATCGCATACTTTTGTTTATCAAAAAATATAAATATTGATTGGTTATTAAATTATCGAGGTGGGTCTTTTTTATTTGATTTTAATGAAATCATAAAAAAAGAATGTCGCATTCGAGGTGTGTCTTATGAATTGGTAAACTCTGAAAGTTTAATAGATATTTATTCGACTATCGAACAAAATAATATGGATATAATATTATTAGAGAAAACACCAAAAATAGCAATTTATACTCCACCAAATAAACAACCATGGGATGATGCTGTAACTCTTGCACTAACCTATGCAGAAGTGGATTATGAAACACTATGGGACTATCAAGTATATAATGGTGAATTAGAAAAATATGATTGGCTTCATCTACACCATGAAGATTTTACAGGGCAATATGGAAAATTCTATCGTAGTCATCGCAATGCTCAATGGTATAAAAATCAAAAATTTGAATTTGAAGAAATGGCTTCTAGGCTTGGATATCATAGCGTACATGAACAAAAAAAAAGTATTGCTCAAACCATAAAAAAATATGTTGGTCAAGGCGGATTCTTATTTGCTATGTGTTCTGCAACAGATTCATATGACATTGCTTTATCTATGGGAAAAAATGATGGTGCACATGCAGTATTTGATGGTACTTCTATAAATCCCAATATTCAATCTAATCTAGATTATGAACAATGTTTTGCTTTTACAGACTTCAAGCTCTTAACAGACCCTATGATTTATGAATTTTCAGATATCGATCATCCTCCAAGTAATAACCCCATAACCAGAGGGGCACAAGCGGATTATTTTTCATTATTCGAATTCTCTGCAAAATATGATCCAATACCAACAATGCTAACTCAGAATCATGTTTCAATAGTAAAAGGATTTATGGGACAAACAACTGGTTTTCATAAAAAACGTATAAAAAATCATATTGTAATTATGGGCGAAGATGCTTCCACAAATCAAGTTAAATATCTTCATGGTAATTATGGTAAGGGAACATTTACTTTTTATGGAGGCCATGACCCGGAAGATTATCAACATTTTGTTGGAGATCCTCCAACTGACTTATCATTACATAGAAATTCACCTGGATATAGATTGATTTTAAATAATATCCTATTTCCTGCAGCGCGTAAAAAAGAAAGAAAGACATAAATAATTAAGATATGTGGTATAAAAAAGATATAAATATTAATCCAAAAAAAAGAGGATTTCACATAATCACTAATGAAATAATTGAAAAGATACCTGAAATAAAAAAAATAAATATTGGTCTATTACATTTATTTATTAAACATACCTCCGCATCATTGACTATAAATGAAAATGCTGACAAAACAGTAAGAATTGATTTGGAAAATCATTTTAATATACTTGCACCAGAAAACCAGTCATATTATCAACATATTTACGAGGGTTCAGATGATATGCCAGCGCATATAAAAGCCTCATTATTGGGCTCCTCAATTACAATTCCAATTATTGATGGTTGTTTGAATTTAGGTGTTTGGCAAGGGATATATTTATGTGAACATAGAGATAATACTCATTTAAGAAAACTAGTAGCTACAATACAAGGAGAATAAAGTTAGTATTATATATAATAAAGATAATGGAAAAGAGAATGATAAATAATATAGTTAAAGGAATAGAAACAAAGGATGGTGGTGGTGTTAAATTAAGAAGAATGATTGGTAATACTGAATTGGATATGTTAGATCCATTCCTTCTTTTGGATGAATTCGGAAGTGATGAACCCGATGACTATATTAAAGGATTTCCAAATCACCCTCATAAAGGATTTGAAACAATCACCTACATGCTTAATGGGAAATTTAAACATATAGACACAATTGGAAATACGGGTTATTTAAAAGATGGGTCAGTACAATGGATGACCGCTGGAAAAGGTATAATCCATAGCGAAATGCCTGAACAAACAAATGGATTAATTAGAGGATTTCAATTATGGCTAAATCTACCTAAAGAAAAAAAACTTATAAATCCTTCCTACAATGATATCACATCCGAAATGATTCCAAGCGTAAAACTCCCAGGGATAAATATAAAAGTGATTTCCGGGTCTTGTTATGGTATTACTGGTCCAGGGAATCCTCATACACCTATGTTATATTATGATATTTCGATGGAACAAAATAAACATGTTTGCATATCTTTAGAGGATGGATGGAATGGCTTTTGCTATGTCTATGAAGGGGGAATATTATGTAATCATGCACTACAAAAAGGGGAACTAGGCATTTTAAGTCATAATGGAGAATTCCAATGCAAAACCAACCATCAACCTGGTAGGTTTTTATTTATTGCAGGAGCTCCATTAAATGAGCCTGTTGTACGTGGAGGTCCATTTGTAATGAACACAAAAAAGGAGGTTTTACAAGCCTTCGATGATTTTTATAAAGGGAAACTTGTGGAAAATTAAATAATGAATGATAAAGTAATATATTATGATTCAGAATGTGGATTATGCAATAATCTAGTAAGGTTAATTTTGCATATTGACTCTAAAAAGAAATTTTCTTTTTCTCCTATTTCTTTATTAGTTAACAGCACACGTTCAATCAATATAGATAGCTTAACACTATCAATAAATAATAAACTTTATTTTGAAGGAAGAGCAATAATCGCTATACTAGACAATCTTGGTTTTGAATGGCGTTTATTAGGTAAATTAATAAGATTTCTACCAATAAATTTTGTAAACGCTATATACAGGTTTATCGCGATTAATAGAAAAAGGTCTATATTATATAAAACTAAAGTATGTTATAATCTCCCTTCAAATCTAAAAAGTAGATTTATACTAGATTATACATACTATGATTGATTTTTGTCCTTTTCCCATAATCTATCCATCTCC
>MDTA01155431.1_pt1 | contig 13476 bp, 15 predicted proteins | sample 811151 | NCBI WGS metagenome assembly MDTA01 (sample SAMN05326648, study PRJNA326480) | marine metagenome | isolation source: seawater | place: Indian Ocean: South | collected 2010 | reverse complement strand
TTAAAATAAACCTTTTTAAATCTATAGCCAATAATTTCGAAAAGTTCATTTTTTTTAGTATCAATAGAAATTAACATTTTTAAAATTTAATAATTATATTAACTTTGAAAAAATTTAATAAATATTTATTAGTTACAATAAAATCTCAGAATATCTTTTTTTATAAAATCAACTTTTACTTTTTCAAATCTTTTATCTAAAAACTTAAATCTATCAATTATTTCGTTCACTTCTGTTTTATTAAAAAAGCTAAATTTATGGCTCCCATATTTTTTAAATAATAACTTCATTCTCAAATCTCTTAAAAAAAATTTTGTTTTTAAAAGCCATAGGCTATTTCTTTTTTTATCAATTTTTTTTCCAATTTTTTGCCAATATCCTGTTATTAGTTTATATGATGGGACCCTTTTATGATTAAAATTAACAGCTCTTTTAGAAAAATCTTTATCATAATTTTTATTTAACTTTCTTTTGCTGGAAAATACTTTCTCTATTTTGTTAATAAGATCTTTTTCGTTAAAAACTTTTATTGATAATGAATCTGAGTATCTTTTTTCACTCTTAAGATTCTTAACTGGAATGTATGAAAATGTGAATTTATTTCTTACCGATGCCTCCAGCCCTCCTGTGCAACCATAATGAATTACAACTTTAGACCTATCTATCCAATCAGATAAATATCCATCTGCTGTAATAAATATATTTTTATAATTTTTAAATATTTTTTCCCATTTTTTAATATCGTCTCTTGGATGAGGCCTTATCACAATCATTTTGTCGTGAAATTTTAATGATAGATTTATTATTGCTTTTTTATAATACTTAAAAATAATTTCACTTTCCTTAAAATCCTTTATTAAATTGCTCTTTTTTAGACCCCGTTTAAAATATCCAGCCTCACTATGAAAGTCGATGATTTTTTTTATGGGCTCAACTGAAAAACATTCAAAATTTGTAGAAAAAAAAATATAATCTTTAATATGAATATTGCTTATATTTTTATAATATTTTTTAAAATCCTGTCGCCACAAATCTATTCTAGGATTACCTGAATTAAAAAATTTTTTTTTATATTTCGGATACTCATTAACTAAGTTTTGATAATCAAAATCTCCCCAATTAAAAACTTTATCTATTAAATTTAATGTAACATCTGAGAACCTTAATTTTGTGTATTCTGTGTTGATATCAATTATTCCATGTTCTTCATCTATACTTGTGGTTAAAAATTTACTATTCTTAAAAAATTTAAGCTCATTAATCCTTGTAATTCCAGGGGTTATAGATTTAAAATGCACAATTCCTGGATTAAAAAATTTTTTTAATAAATAAGGCATCAATCGTCCTATGTAAACTTCATTCCCCTTTAAGGCAGAGTCTAAAGCTAACAAGATTTTGCCAGGTAGTTCTCTTTTTTCAATTTCTAGATTTAAGTAGACATTCATTTTAATTTTGTAATGCTTAGTTCTTTACTTTTAAAAAATTGAGATAACTAATTCTGAGATTAAATATTTTTTTAGAGATATCATAAGTTAAATTTTACCTATGTGATTTATGTTAGCTAAAATCCACTTATGCAAGAATGATCCTGACATCCATTCTAGATTTAAATCACTCGTATATTTGAAATTTTTACTAACTTTTTTTCCATTTTTTATTCGTTTTATATCTTTTTCCCATTTGTTAATCTGAGGTAATATCTTATAGTAACTTTTATATTCAAATGTTGAATTAGCCTCATCAATACTAATCATTTGCTCATGTAACTTTTCCCCTGGACGTATACCTATAATTTTATGCTTTGCTTTAGGAGCAATTATTTTAGCAATATCAACAACTTTCATTGATGGAATTTTTTTAACATAAATCTCGCTACCTATCATATCTTTAAAAGTATGCCACACTAATTCAATCCCTTGATCTAATGAAATCATGAAACGAGTCATCTCAACGTCTGTAATTGGTAATACACCCCCTTTTTTTATTGACATAAAATATGGAATTACAGAACCACGTGAACCCATTACATTACCATATCTAACTACTGAAAACCTAGTTTTATGGCCTCCCGCATAAGAAGAGTTACTTGCAGTAAACAATTTATCAGATGCCAATTTAGATGCTCCATATAAGTTTATCGGACTACTTGCTTTATCTGTTGATAAAGCCACCACTTTTTTTACTTTCTGATCAATACAAGCCTCAATCAAATTCATTGCCCCATTTACGTTTGTTTTAATACATTCAAAAGGATTATACTCAGCTGTTGGAACAATTTTAGTAGCTGCTGCATGTACAACATAATCTATCCTATGTAATGCACGATTCAGTCTTTCTTTGTCTCGAACATCCCCAATAAAAAAACGAATTCTGGGGTCATCACCAAATTGTTTTGCCATTTCCCATTGTTTCATCTCATCACGTGAAAAAATTACGAGACGCTGTGGTTTGTATTTTTTAAGAGTTAAATGAGCAAATCTTTGTCCAAAAGAACCTGTGCCACCTGTAATCAATAATGATGAATTATTAAACATTTTTAAGTTAGTATTATTCTATAGAGCAAAATTTATTTAATTTCTAGGTAAATTTAAATTTTTGCCAACAAATTATCTATTAAAATATTCTTCTGTATATATAATTTTTAAAAAAAACTTTTTTTCTATAAGCTGGTAACATTATTTAAAATATAGAGATTTCTTTTTTTTGTATTCATTTTTAAAAATTGAATATCCAATCATATCAACAAAGCTATTTTTATATATAAAAGTCTTTTTTTTTTTAAGTTCAAATTTCATACTTGATTTTTTAAACAACTTTATCATAGCTTTATTATTAGCCATGGTGCCTGCAGTTATTTTCCTCACATAATTTTTTTCAAAAATTTTGTCTATTGCAATTTGCCATGCAATTTGACCATAACCTTTTTGGTTTTCCCATATCAAAATTCCCAGATCACAAATTTTATTATTATAATCAACGTAGCCTGTTAAAGTACCAACGGGTATTTCTAAATTATCGTGTTTATTCTGTTTAGATGCTAGAAAAAAAAAATTTTTATTTTTTTTCATTGATTTAAAAAATTCCAAACAGTTTTTTTTGTTAAATAGTCGAAATCTATTTTCGCTAAACTGCATTAACTTCTTATTATTGAGAGCTCTTATATAAACGTTATTAATGTCTTTAATTTTAAAATTTCTTAATTTAATATTGCACATCAAATTTTTAATGAGTCTAAATTAGACCAAATTTTTTTGAATACATTTATTGTGGCCTCTATCTCGTCCTCGCTTAATTCATGTAAACACATTTCAAATCCCAAAAAAGTTTTTTCTTTTAAGGTTTCCGCAACAGGACATATACCTTTTTCATAATTAATATCGCGCTTACAAATATCGGAATTCCAAGGAAAACCGCTCGAGCCATAAGCAATTTTTTTTTGATACATTGGCAATAGATGTATATTAGTATAGCCTCCAATCAAACCTTTTAAACCTTCAGCCTCTAATGCCTCAATAATTCTAGACCTGGATACACCGATCTTATCTAAATCTAATTTCATAGGGTATACATAATAAACATGGGTACAATTTGGCTGAATAATTGGGGTGTGTAAACCTTCTAGCCCCCTTAAACCGTTAGAAAGTTTTTCTGCTATTATTTGACGAGTTTTAATTAATCCTTTAAGTTTCTTAAGTTGTTGTATACCAATCGCAGCCTCGATCTCACCTAAACGAAAATTATAGCCGATCATATTTGATAGTTTATCAATACCTTTAGGACCAACAACAGCTTCGGCATGATTACGAATCAGCTGCATTCTTTCTGCGTAATCATCGCTATTAGTAACTAAAATTCCACCCTCACCAGTATGAATATGTTTATGATAATTTAAACTATAGCCACCAATATGAGCAAGTGTGCCTGACATTTTACCTTTATAAAGAGACCCTGGTGCTTGAGCTGTATCAGATATTACTTTGATGCCATGTTTTTTGGCAATTGACATTATTTTATCCATATCTGCGGATTGTCCAAATATATCTACTGCCATTATCGCTTTTGTGTTTGGGGTAATATTTGCCTCAATTGAAACTGGGTCTATACAATATGTATTGGGATCAATATCAGCAAAAACTGGAATTGCATTCCAATTCAATATGGCAATAGAACATGCACACATAGTCCACGTAGGTAAAATTACTTCATCTCCAGGTTCAATCTCTAATGCTCCAATGGCAGTAATTAGCCCAGATGTCCAAGAATTAACTGTTATTGCGTGTTTAACTCCAAAATATTCAGCGCATTGCCTCTCAAATTCTTTTACTTTGGGGCCACCAAAAAAATCTGGTTCCCAAGAACCAAGAAATTGTGAAAGATTACCAGTTTCAACTACCGATCGAGCTGCTTCAATTTCCTCTTTTCCAATCGAATTATAACGATTAAAGGGATTTTCAATTACTTTAGGGCCACCAAATAAAGCTAGTTTTTCTCTATTCATTTTTTTCTATCTGTTTAATAATTAAATTTATATCACTCAAAACATCAAGGGCTTGTATGCCTGTAGTTAACGTGGTTTTTTTATTTTTCAAATATTTGAAAATATCATTATAAACTTCCCACTGAATAGTATTCATTGAATTATTAATAATTTCTTTGTTCTTATCAAGGATTTTGTATCCTTTTAAATCTGGATCATTAAGTATGCCTTGCCATTCTATAGTTTTACCTCCATCATCATAAAGTAAACGTCCTGAAATGCTTAAAAGTTCGGCACTTATATGAGAAAATGACTCCTCCCATGCAGCACGGAATATCGCTGTGCAGCCATTAAACTCTATTTCAAAATCTGGCTCAGGGTCTAATTTATCAAAATAACGCCCTTTTTTAATTAATTTTATAGAAATTATATTTCCTAACCATAACCTCAATAAATTTATTAGGTGTGAGCCATTGTTATATAATCCTTTTGAATACCAAATATTTGCTTTGATTGGTTTTTTAATTTTACCAATTTCAATTCGTTTTTTTATCTCATTAACTCCTGTATCGACACTTCGCATATAATTAACAAACAATTTTATTCCAGCCTTTTCACACATATCAACCATATTTTTCCCCTCATTTAATTCAAAGGCCAAAGGTTTTTCACACAAAATAATTTCAGGTCTTGAATTATTAATTATTTTTGTAAGTACAGAACTATGTGTGATAGTTGGAGTTGCAATAATAACTATTTCTGGTTTTAATTCTTTGAGTGCTGTGTCTATATCGTTGAATGTTGGTGTAACATAAAGTTGTTCAAATCTATCTCTTTTTTTTTCTGATATATCTACAGCACCTATTAATTCAAAATTTGGATGTTTGTTTATAGCATGCGCGTGAGTGAAAATTGATTTTTCTTTAATTTTTCCATAATCATATTCCATTCCGATTTGACCTAGACCAACAATAAGACAAGTTTTATTCATTGTTTTTGTTCTTAATTTTTAATAAATTTTGCAAATTTTGAATTTCACTGTGTGGTAGCTGACAAGGTCGACCTCCAGGAGGAATAGTGCTTATAACGGACTTTTTTGCAAATAAAGCAACTACCATGGCCATTGACTCACAACCTACAACAATATCTGAGCTAATAACTTCCTCAATTAGTTTTTTTTTTTTACTAAATCGAATAGGTAAATTTTTAAAATTTTTTAACCATAAATATTTGTTACTACTTTCTGATGGGTGTAATCGAATTATAATTGAGTTTATTGGCTTATGAAAAATATTATAATTCTTTAAAAAATATTTTAAGGCGTCTGATTCTGTGTATCCCAAATAATTTTCATTACCATATTGTTTTGAAGCATGTTCTGAGATTGGTTCACAAACATATAAAATGTTTAATTTTTTTTTATCGTTTTTTTTTTCTTCGATGCTAGAAATTTCATCTTTTAAATCCTCAAAATAAGGATTTGGATAAAATATCACAGGAGTTTTATTAAAGGTTTTATTTGCTATTCTTTCGGCATCTTTATCACCTACCCAAATTTCATCTGGTAAAATTGTATTTCCATTTAATTCAAATCTTTCTAGATAGTTTACCCAGTGGTCCAAAAAAGCGACTGTTTTAATGCCTAAATTCTTAGCTTTAGATATTGCAAGTTTCTCTAAATTACTCTCCCAACTAGTTCCTACAAGCAACCATTTGCCTCTGCTAAGCGCATCGTCAAGATTTAAAAATTTAATATTAGTAAACTTACCTTGGAATATTTTTTTAGCAGGTCCCTCGGCTACAACATTAGCATTGAAATTATTTCTTTTTAGCCAACAACTTAGTATTTCAGCACCACCAGCATCATGACTTACAATAGTTACGTCTTTAATCAAGTGTTCCCTTTCCTAATTACATCTTTGTTAATTTTGACATATTCTGGATGCAAACGTAGTAAACGAACAACATCAGTGCATGAAAATAATTGATTATTTTTATTGAAGAAATTCTCAATTATTTTTTTTAATAATTCATAATCCTTTAATTCATCAAGTGTGAGACCAAGTTCAGGCCAGTGTATTTCTGGTGGAGCTAAAAGATGCACATGTGAAAAAATTTTAGGATTATTTCGAATATGCAACGTTACATGCTCGTGATCTAATGGATTATTGGTCATTTCTGCTGAACGTTTAAGTGTATCAAGTCGAAATACTTGCGTATCCATACCATCGGGATAACTTCTTAATATTGCGTTACTTACATAGTCAACCTTATGCGCTTTAAACATTTTTATAGATTGCTCTACAATTTCAGGATCAATAATTGGGCAATCTCCAGTAATATCAACGACCACTTCTGCATTTACAGAAGTTGCAGCACCTATAACACGTTGCATCACATCGTGCTCAGAACCACGAAAAAAGGAAATGTTAAGTTTTTTTGCTAATTCAATTAATGGTAAATCCTCATCATTTGTAGTTGTGGCTAAAACAATTTGGTCTAAAGATTTAACAGCTTTTAGACGAAAAATTAAATGTTCTAACATTGTTTTTCCAGCTGCTTTGAGCAAAACTTTGCCCGGTAAACGACTCGAAGTCATTCTAGCTGTAATCGTTGCGACTATTTTTTCCACTGAATACATTTATTGTTTAAATAGATAGATTCGAAGCGTTATCTAAAATGGTAAATAAATTAATTAATACCTAAGTTTTGACAAAGCTCCGCTGTGGGTAAAATTTAAATTTTTACCAAACACAGCCATCGTTTTTGTAGTTTCTAATATATAGTTGCTTTTTCAGAACTAATAGAAACCGTATAATTTTTTACTATCAACTTAATCTTATTTTTTTGTATCTCAATTACTTCACCAACAAACTTTGCAAAAGGGCCTGTATTAAACTCTAATTTTTTATTTAAAACTATTTCAAAAAAACTTTGGGAGAGATACCCATATTTATTTTCATTAGTTTTACATTTATTAATAAATGCTTGAATTTCTTTTTGAGAACTTTCAAAAAAGGGTAAAATATATTGTAATCCTTTCGTATACTTAAGACTTAATAAAATTTTTTTATTTTTAAATTTTTCATGTTTCAAGAAAACATAATTTTCTAAAATAAATTTTTTATTGTTTAAAATTTTATTTTTAGTAATTTTTTCTATAAGAATCTTAGGGGTATATAACTCAGGACTCGAGCCTAATTTTTCTTTTAAAGAGTCTATCAAAATGAAACTTTCCTTGTGTTTAATTTGAGCTACTATCCACATTTTTTTTATTTGTCCTCTATTTCTTTTTTAAGTTCGTCATACTCTTTCATTTTTTTTTTCATAAAATTTATAGTTAACTTAGTTTTAGCTGCTAACCCATCTGGTGTAAGCACATATAGATAATTGATTTTATTTGGATTTTTTTTAAAATTTTCAATTTTTATTAATCCTTTTTTTTGTAATTCTTTTAGACAGTAATTAAGCTTGCCTAGACTGAAACCTAACTCCTGGGCAAGCTCTCTTTGGGTTGACTCTGGCTTGCTATTAATTTTTCTTAATAATTCAAAATGATCTGGATTATCTTTCATATGTTCAAATTTTGAACAAAATTACAGTTCATTTATTGAACAGTCAATAAAAAAACACCTCCCCAATTTGAGAGGTATTGGGGCTAAATATTATGGTAAAAGTCTTATCTAAAAATGAGTTCTAAAATAAGAAAAATCTCAATTGGGTCAGCCAACTTTGGTCAAAAATACACATTTGATAAGATTGAGCTAAATCAAAAAGAAGTGAGTAGAATATTAGATTTTGCAAAAAAAAACAGGATCTATTGTATTGATACAGCTGAGGCCTATAAAAAAAGTGAAATCAAAATTGGAAATTATATTAGAAATCAAAGTTTTAAAGATTGGATAATTACAACTAAGTTATCAAAAAGTAAGAGAGATTTATTAAAGATTTTTAAAAAATCTGAAAAGAATTTGTCAATAAAACCCTTAAACTTACTAGCTCATAATTCAGAAAGTTTTTTTGATAATAATTTTAGAAAAGAGTTAATTAGAATTAAAAAAAAATGAAAATATAAATATTGGAGTTTCTATTTATAATGAAAAAGAACTAATAAAAGTTTTAGATACTTTTGAGCCCGATATTGTTCAAATACCTATTAATATCTTAGATAAAAAATTTTATACAAATGATTTAATCAAAAACTTAAAAAAAAATAATATCAAAATTCAAGCCAGATCAATTTTTTTTCAAGGGATCTTTTTTAAAAATAGTAGATATATTAAAAAAAATTTTCCAAGTATTTATAAAAATTTTGAAATATTAAAAAATATTGCTAAAAAAAATAATCTAGCAATAAGTGAATTGGCTCTTAGATTTGTGGCTAAAATTCATGAAATAGATAAATTTATACTAGGGATTAATTCAGTTGAAGAGCTAAAATTAAATATTAAAGTTATAAATAAAGAAATTTCAAAAAAAATTTTTGATGAGATAATTGATACAAAAAACATAGAAATTGATACTTTAAGTATTCTTTCAAGTAATATAAATAGAAGACTTATAAAATAGAGTTTATGAAATCAAATAAAAATATTAAAACTTGGAAAAAAGCAAAAAAATTAATTGCTGGGGGCACAATGTTAGTATCTAAAAATCCTGAATTTTTGCTTCCAAATTTGTGGCCAACTTATTTTTCGAAGGCTAAAGGTATAAAGATATGGGATTTAAATAAAAAAGTTTATAAGGACTTTTCTAGCATGTCTGTTGGAACAAATATTCTTGGTTATGCGAATCAAGAAGTTGACGATTATGTTATTAAATCATTAAAAAAAAGTAACATGAGCACGTTAAATTGTCCGGAGGAGGTAAAGCTAGCTGAAAAAATTTTAAATATAAATCCTTGGGCTCAAAAAGTAAGATTTACAAGATCAGGTGGTGAAGCAAACGCTTGTGCTATTAGGCTAGCTAGAGCTTATACGGGAAAAAGTAAAATTCTTTTTTGTGGTTACCATGGATGGCACGACTGGTATTTAGCAGCAAATTTAAAATCAAAAAATAATCTGAATAATCACTTAATTAGTGGACTTGATGTAAATGGTGTTCCGAAAGAACTTAGAAATACTTCCATATCCTTTCTGTACAATGATATTGATAAATTTAAAAAAATATTAAAGTTAAATAAAAATATAGGGGTTGTAAAAATGGAAGTGGTTAGAGATATACCTCCTAATAAAAATTTTCTTGAGACAATTAGAAAGATAACTAAAGAAAAAAATATAGTACTTATTTTCGATGAATGTACGTCTGGCTTTAGAGAAACTAATTCAGGAATTTATAAAAAGTATGGTGTAGTGCCAGATATTTGTATTTTTGGAAAGGCTCTGGGGAACGGTTATGCAATTAATGCAATTGTAGGAAAAAATAAAATTATGAATAGCATCAACAATTCTTTTATCAGTAGCACATTTTGGACAGAGAAGATTGGTTACGCAGCAGGAATAAAAACTCTAGAAATAATGCAGAAAGAAAAATCGTGGGAAAAAATTTCAAAATTAGGATTATACGTAAAAAAAGAATGGGATAAATTATTTCTAAAATATGGCTTTAAATGTAGTATCTCCGGAATTTCTGCTTTACCTAAATTTAACTTCATTAATAGGGATAATTTAAAATACAGAACGTTTATTACACAAGAATTTTTAAAAAAAAAAATTTTAGCAACAAATCAAATCTATATGAGTACTTTGCACGATAAAAAACAGCTTGAGGAGTATTTTTACAATTTAGAAAAAATTCTTAAAAATCTTGAAAAAATAAGTGATAGTGGCAAAATCGATAAGTATTTGGAGACAAAGGTTATTGCTCAAAATTTTCAAAGACTTAATTAAACATTCAATTTGTTAAAAAAGACAGCAGCTTTCTTATTAAAGCTCTTTGTTGATTTTCAGTAATTTTATAAAAAATTGGAAGGGATATTTGTTTTTCATAAAAATTTTCTGAAACAGGAAAATCACCTTTTTTGAATTTGGTCTCTTTTTTTACAAATGGTTGATAATGAAGTGGTTGATAATTTACCTGTAAAAAAATATTATTTTTTGCCATATAATTAAATAGTTCTTTTTTATCTTTTTTAATTTCCTTAAAATCAATTAGAATTGGATACAAGTGGAAGGAATGATCGGCGTTTTTTTGAATTTTTTGTTTTTGAATAAATGAAATACCATCCAATAAATTGTCATAAATTTTAGCAACTTTTCTTCTTTTAATAATAAATTTATTTAACTTGTTTAATTGAGTGATCCCAAGTGCTGATTGAATATCAGTTAGTCTATAATTATAACCTATAGTGTTTACTTTATAAAACCATCTTCCAAATTTTTTAGAGTCTTTGCTTGTTTTTATCATATTATGACTTCTATAATTATTTACTAATTCATAAATTTTTTTATCATTTGTGAGTACGGAACCACCTTCACCAGTTGTAAAATTTTTAATTGCATGATAGCTATGTGTAACTATATCTGAATTTTTAATTGCGTAACCTATATCATTATTCAATTTAGAGCCCATCGCATGACAATTGTCATTTATTAATTTTAAATTATATCTTTTTTTTAGGTAATTTAACGCTCTCCAATCGCAAGGGTTGCCAGCATAATCAACACCTACTATAGCTCTTATCTTTTTGTCTTTTTTTAAAATATCCTCAACTTGATTTGGATCTATGGTAAATGTTTCTTTATCTATATCAGCAAATGTTGGGGTTAAATCATTCATCATTATTGAACTTACAGTTGAAACAAAAGTAATTGGAGTTGTTAAGATTTTACAATTTTTTTTTAGATTTAAGGCTTTGATTGATAGATATAAGGCAGCTGTTCCATTACTTACTACAGAACAATACATAGCTTTAAATTTTTTTTTTAGATCTTTTTCAAATCGATTACCAATTTTTCCTTGAGTTAAATTTTTTGAATTTAATATCTTTGTAACAAACTTTATATCCTGTTTGTCAATAAATTGCTTATTATATGGTATAATCATTAAAACATAGTGTGCTTACTCGAGCTATCAATCTGTTAATTTTTTAAGTAATGATGAAATTCTTTTATCATCATAATTAATCTTTTTCATTATCTTGGCTGATGCTTTTGGATCTAATTTAAATGAAAGTCTAAGAATATCCATCCAATTTACATTATTTTTTGAGCGTATTTTTTCTATTTTATCTATTATTCTTGAATGTTTTGAATTTTTCATGATAACTTTAAGATTATATTATTTAATATTAAATAAATCCACATTTGAAAAAAATAATAATTAAAAAAATACAATTATCTGATATTAAATTGATTTTCAATCTATATAATTCTCTTGTCAATGATGGCTTCTCTACAACGAAAAAAAAAATTTCCTATGAAAAACATAAAGTTTGGTTTCTAAATAGTTTTAGATCCAAAAATGTAAAAATTTTTATTTGTCATTATGGATCAAAAAAAATTGGCTATTTGAGATTTAACAAACTTGATCAAATTTCTGCCAAAATATCAATTGTTATAAAAGAGGCTTTTAGAGGGAAAGGAATAGCCTCAATTTTATTATACAAATCAACAAAAATTGCCTTTAAAAATGACAGAATTAATCAAATTTACGCAGAAGTATTGAAAAAAAATCATCAATCAATAAAATTTTTTTTAAATAATGGATATAAGATGATTAAATTTAAAAAAAAATTTAAAAATATCTTTAAAAGAAATAATTATATTTTTTTAAAAAAAATAAATAAATGAAAAACAGTTTAATTAAAGACAGGCCTTTATTTATAGCTGAAATTTCTGCAAATCATAATGGATCTATTAATAATGCAAAAAAATTAATAAGGGATGCAAAAAATAATGGTGCTGATTTTGTAAAACTTCAAACCTACACTCCAAATACAATGACCTTGAATAGTAACAAAAAAGATTTTATTATTACACAAGGAATTTGGAAAAATAAAAATCTTTGGAGCTTATATAAAAAAGCTCAAACTCCTTTTGAATGGCAAAAAAAACTTTTTGAACATGCAAAAAAAATTGGAATTAAATGCTTTAGTACACCTTTTGATGAAACTGCCGTGGATTTACTCGAAAAACTTAATTGTCCCATTTATAAAGTAGCCTCTTTTGAATTAAATCATATTCCTCTGATCAAAAAAATATCAAAAACAAAAAAACCAATTATTATTTCAACTGGTATGGCTGATATCAGCGAAATTGATCTAGCATTCAAAACTGCAGTAAAATATGGAAGTAAAGAAATTATATTGCTTTACTGTGTTACTAACTATCCAGCTAAAAAAAAAGATTTTAACCTTAAAAAAATTAATTTTCTAAAAAAAAGATATAAATGCAAAATAGGTTTCTCAGATCACTCATTAGATAATTCAATCGCTAAAGCAGCAGTTATTGCTGGTGCGGAAATTTTTGAAAAACATATAGCTTTAAAAAATGTTAAAGGTCCTGACTATAAATTTTCATTAAAAGGTAAAGAAATAAAAAGATATGCAAATGATTTGAAAAATACATTTGATTTACTTGGTAAGGATAAATTTGATATTAAAAAAAATGAGAAAAATTATAGAAAATATAGAAGATCAATTTATTCTACTAAATTAATAAAAAAAAATGAGAAGTTTACATTAAATAATATAAAAGTAGTAAGACCAGGGTTTGGCCTACAACCAAAATATTTATCAAAAATATTAAATAAAAAATCACCTTTTGAAATAAAAAAATATAATAGATTATCAGCAGAAATTTTAAGAAAACTAAAAATTAAGTAAGAAGTAATAAATATTAACTTTGTAATCAATAAACTTGCTACAATTAGTTAACAAGTAATCATAATATCATAAAAATTTTTTTCAGTGCATAAATTAAGCCAATCGAGCTATTAGTACTGGTCAGCTGCACGCATTACTGCGCTTCCACATCCAGCCTATCAACGTGGTGGTCTAC
>MDTA01066225.1_pt1 | contig 13478 bp, 10 predicted proteins | sample 811151 | NCBI WGS metagenome assembly MDTA01 (sample SAMN05326648, study PRJNA326480) | marine metagenome | isolation source: seawater | place: Indian Ocean: South | collected 2010 | reverse complement strand
TCACCAGCGCTACGCTTTACAAAAACTCCTGCAATATCGCTCCGCTTCAGCTCCACTCGAGGACCTGCTCGATTGGATGTCAAAGCTTTCCCAAATGGAAGAGAATACGACCTCTTTTTCCGAAACCTACCTATATTTCGAACTTCTGGATCCGGATCTGGCCTCGCCTTCCAAAAAGCTAACCGACTTGCTCCGCGAAGCCAAGGCGATGCATGCGAGACGCGATTCGCCTCAAACTCGCATAACGCTTGCTTTGGCGCATTTACGGAACAGCTCCCCGGATCAAGCTCTCGTAGCATTGGGCAAACCGGAGAACTGGACTAAATGGCAAGGCTCGCGACCGGCATGGGCATTTATATGCTCCCAAGTTCTAAGCCTTAATCACGCATCGGAAAAGGCTCTTGTGGTTTCAAGAAACATAGATTTCAGAAAGATGGACCGAGCGGAGAAAGAAAGCCTTGCCAAGCTCTTTCCCCAGCAAATCAAAATCGAGCAGTGACCGGGCACAGCCAACCAGACGCTCTGAACGAGAAAAGCCCATCTCCCGCCCCCTCGCGGGTAGGCTCAATCATGGGCTCCTTTGCAATGCTCGCACCTTGGGCTTTGCTTCTCTTTCAGTTGTCCACGACTTGGGAAACCAACCAACAGTATTCCCATGGTTACGTCGTGCCCTTGCTTTGCCTGTACTTATTGCTGAAGGCAAACGTTCCACCCCTTTCATCCGAAATCGGAGATCAGTCCGCAAGCCCGTTTCAGGGCAAGACTTTTTTGATTTTGGGTATTCCACTTGCCTTGGCCTTTGTGCCGTTGTGGATCGTCAGAGGAGCGAATTCGGATTGGCGACTCTTGAATCTGGCGCTTTACGCCGTCGTCTTAGTTTTGACACTCGCGCAATGGTATGATCATGGCGGATGGAAAAGAATTCGACCTCTGCTCTTTCCCCTCCTCTTCTTTCTGGTCGCAGTTCCTTGGCCACTGGCAACCGATCTAAGGCTTACTCAATGGTTTCAAGAGAGAATTTCCTCGCTCATCGTAGACGTCCTTCTGCTGCTTGAGCATGAGGCTAGGCTCGAGGGCACGGTGATCGACATCGGAGTCTTCGGGCAAATCGGCGTCGACCAGGCGTGCAGTGGAATTCATGGACTCCAAGCCTCCTTGGTCGTCACGCTTTTCTTGGGTGCGTATTTTGGATTCAAGCCCGTCAAACACGCAGTGTACGTTCTACTGGGGATAATGGTCGCTCTTTTGCTTAATCTTTTGCGGGCCTTTACCCTCTCCTTCGTAAAGGTTAAGGGCAAAGGTGATATGCTAGACCAATCCTTTCTGTCATTGGGGGGTTGGGATTCTCCCAATCTTCATGATCTGGCAGGTTGGATCGAAACCGGCCTTATATTTCTAATGATCCTGCTTCTTGGACGTATGGCCTCAAGAGGTAACAGGCTGGATGCCATCGCCAATGAACCGTCGAAGTGGTCCAACCTGCGATCCGCCCCGCCTCTTTATCTCAGTATTCCAACCATTCTCATTTTCCTTGGAACAGCAATCGGAAGTGAACTTCATTACAGGAATACGGAATCCTCCATGGAAGCTCTACCCACCCTAGAACTGTCCCTCCAGGATCCGGAAATTTTCACCGAAAAGAACATCATATCCCAACAAGTGGCCGCACAACTTCACTACAAGGATGCGAGGTCCGTTCAATGGCAAGACCGCTTCCGCCTAAGGGTCGGGCCATACGGCACTGAAATACTAAATCACAATGCGGAATACTGGCAAGCGTTCGAGTGTAATTGGGAAAGTGGAGGAGCCTGCACAGCCGTGCTTTCGACTCATTCGCCAGAATCCTGCCTCCCCTTGACGGGACTCGTTCAAGTGTCGCCACAAAGAGGTCAACCTCCCACTATGCTACCCATAAAGATTGGGACTCGCGAAGTACTCTTCGAATCTTATGAATTTGCTCGAGGAAGCGAGAATCTATATGTGTTTCGTTGTTTCTGGCCCAGCAAGATTCTACCCGGCAAGTCCAACTTATTCCCCTCCGGAGGCTATGATTTCGGCGGACGAATCAAAGCCGCCATTGAAGGGCGCAGAAACGTTGGCGGAACCTTGCTTGCCTTGGCTGTTGCGAACGTCAACACAATGCAGGAAGCGATTGACAAGCTCCATTCCCAAGCAAACAACCGCATTACGCTAATAGAATAGCCCATATCCCCATTTTGAAATTGGACTCAGCTAAACGTAAGCCCATCACCATCAGTGGCAGACAACCTTGGTGGCGACTGGATCTCAACGGTTTGGCAAAAGGCTCGGATCTCCTTTTTCTACTCGTAAGGAGAGATTTCGTAACCAGCTACAAGCAAACCATACTTGGGCCACTTTGGGTAATCATTCAATCGCTCATGGGCAGTGCCGTTTTCACGATTGTTTTTGGTAAGATCGCTGGCCTTTCAACAGATGGGCATCCCATCTTTCTTTTCTACCTTTGTGGGACTCTAGCTTGGCAGTACTTCGGAAGCGTGTTCGGAATTGGATCAAATTCACTTCAGTCAAATCTACCCCTTTTTTCCAAAGTCTATTTCAATCGCCTGATTCCTCCATTCGCTCAAGCCATCTCATCGCTTATCAACTTCGCCATTCAGCTGGTTGTCTTCTTTTTGGCTCTTGGGGTCCACCTCCACGCCAACCCGGAGAGCTCCGTAGGGCCGGGGCTCAGTGCCCTTTTCCTCCCACTGCTCGTCTTCCAATCGGCCATTCTTGGACTTGGCTTGGGCTTCATCATCTCCGCAGCCTCCGTCAAATACAGAGATCTTGGAAGGTTGGCGGGGCTTTTCACGCAGTTTCTGATGTACGCCACTCCAGTCATCTATCCTATCTCCGAGATACCGATGGATTATCGTCCATATATGTCCTGGAATCCCCTGACTTTCATAGTGGAATCCTTCAGACACCTTCTTCTGGGCCACTCTACCGCATGTACTCTGGAATATGCCATCCCTTCGATAGCAACGACTTTGTTTATCTTTTTAGTTGGTTTGATCTTTTACAATAATACTCAGCGCACCTATGTCGATTACGTCTAGATAGTCCTTTATGAGCAAATCCCCCATAATCGAAGTTGAGAACCTTGGCAAAAGGTATCGGCTTGGTAACATCGGTTTGAGTTCACTGATAGACGACGTCAGAGTACTGGGCAGAAGGATTGGCGTTCCTTGCAACGCCCCCGATTCATCCAAGTATCTTACTGCACTTGAGGAGATCAGTTTCAAGGTCGAACCTGGGGAAGCCCTAGGAATCATCGGTCAAAATGGCGCGGGCAAATCAACCCTTCTCAAAATACTCTCACGAATCACCGAACCGAGTGCCGGAAGAGCAATACTAAGGGGAAGAGTATCGTCGCTTCTTGAAGTTGGAACTGGCTTTCATCCCGATATGACAGGACGCGAGAACATTTACCTCAATGGAGCCTTGTGCGGATTAACTAGGAGTGAGATAAAAGAATCCTTTGATTCCATCGTCAATTTCGCTCACGTAGAGAAATTCATCGATACCCCGGTAAAAAGATATTCCAGCGGTATGTTCGTTCGCCTTGCCTTTGCAGTGGCAGCCCATCTTAAACCTGACATTCTTATTATTGATGAAGTTTTGGCGGTGGGAGACTTGGGGTTTCAAAAGAAATGCATTGAGAAGATGCAGGATGTTACAAACGGCGGAATGGCGATCCTTTTCGTCAGCCACAACATGCAGATGATCAGGCGGCTTTGCTCACGCAGTATGCTTCTGCAGAAAGGAAAGGTTGTGCAGACAGGAGAGACTGGCGAGGTCATATCGACTTACATTCAAGCGAATGAAGGAGTGGGAACGAATCTCGAATCGGCACTTTTTTCGGAGCGGAGGAGAGGAACGGGATTGGCTCGCTTCTCAAGCATAATCTATTGCAACAAGGATGGGGAACCCAAGAAAAACTTCCGGTTCGACGAACCGGCAAGTTTCCAGTTTGAGATCATAGCAAAAGAGGAATTGTCGAGCCTTAGGGTATTGATTGAGATTAAGACCGAGAACGAACAGGAAAAAATAATCGTTGCAGGTCATGATGTTACTCGGGAAAAAGTACCCTCAGGAACGAAGATGAGGTTTCGGGTCACCTTCGCTCCTCATAACCTGATGCCAGGCAGTTATCCAATTTACTTCTGGGCGGGGACAGTGGATCATCTTCATTTTGACATCCTCGACAACTGCCTTCCTCCATTGGACATAACCGGGGCACATTTGAATCAAGCACACTCTTGCCTTTCCCAATCGGATTCCACACTGACTATGCTGGTCTAAAGCCAAAAGATGCTCGCAATCATTCAAACCAGATACGATTCATCCAGGTTGCCTGGGAAGGCATTATCGAATCTGGGAGAGAGATCGGTTCTGGGAAGAACCATCGATCGATTAAGCAATTCAGAGGAGCTGGGGTCTATTGTCATCGCTACCTCTATCTTGAAATCCGACCAAGCTATCGTCGAACACGCTGAAGAATTGTCGACGGATGTCTTTCGTGGTTCTCTAGAAGATGTTGGAGAACGCCTGCTGAAAACTTGCCTTGCTTACGAAGCGGAAGCATTTGTGCGCATTTCGGGGGACAGCCCCTTAATTGACTGGAGGATCGTGGATCATGCAATCAGGCTTTTTCGGGTAACAAAACCCGATTTGGTTACAAACATCTTTCAACGGACTTTTCCCAAGGGCCAGTCAGTCGAAATAATTAAAACGGATAAGCTTGCCGAGATATGTAGGTCATTTCGGACCAGAGAGGAAAAAGAGCATGTCACGCCATACTTCTATAAGCATTTCAACGATTATAAAATCCTCTCCTTTACAAGCGGAAGCGACTCTGGGAACTCAAGGCAATGTATCGACGACGAGACTGACTTGAGGAAAGTTGAGCAATTGGTCCTCGCATATCAAACCGAAAAAATGAGTTGGAGCGAAATCGAGACTCTCATGAACGGCCAACCACCTAAAGGATCTTGAGAGAAAGCTTGCTTGCAGGAGTGATTGGACTTGGCGTAGGGGAAAAGCATGTAATCGGATACGATCTTCATCCCAAATGCCAAGTCAAAGTGATCTGCGATCTCAACCCCGAAGTTCTGGATCAGGTTGGCAAAAGGCACGAGGGAAAGGAACTTACAACCAACCCGGAATCCGTCCTTGAGGATCCACGCATCGACGTCATCAGTATTGCCTCCTTCGATGACTTCCACGAAAGACAAGTCGTTAAAGCCCTCGAAAATGGTAAGCACGTATTTGTGGAAAAACCTCTTTGCCTAACTACCAAAGAACTCGAGAATATCGTTCGCACCCTTAACGCCTACCCGGGTTTGAAACTTTCATCGAACCTAATTCTCAGGAAGTCTCCCCGTTTCATCGAACTCAAGGAACGAATCAGCTCGGGGGACTTTGGGGATATCTATCATTTTGAAGGCAGCTACGATTATGGTCGCCTTCACAAGCTTACCAACGGCTGGAGAGGAACAATTCCACATTACTCGGTTACCCATGGCGGAGGGATTCACGTCATTGATCTAATACTTTGGCTATCCGGCAAGAAAGTTGAAATGGTTCAAGCAGTGGGCAATAGGATTCCAACCCAGAAATCCATTTTCGAGGGACCTTCGCTTACCTCTGCAATTCTCAAATTCGAGGATGGAGCAACCGCCCAGGTTACTTCAAATTACGCCAGCGCAACCCCTCATCATCACAAGATAAGCGTTTATGGAACAAGCTGCACTTTTGAACAAAGTCACCAAGGCGCGGTGTACATGAAGGGGCGAGAACCTGGAGCAACTTCTGAATTGGTCGATTCACCGTATCCCGGAACCGACAAGGGCGATCTGATCCGCAACTTCATAGACTCGATATTGGGCGAAACTGCCCCCGAGGTAAGCAAAAAGGAGGTAGTCGAGGCCATGTCCGTCTCCCTTGCAATAGATGAATCCCTCAGCTCCCCTAACTCGCACATGGTCAAATACCCCCGATTACAATGATTGACTCCAAACCAATCCCTTTCGGGAAACCTATGATAGGGCCTGAGGAAAAAAAGGCCGTGGAAGAAGTTCTCGCCGGACCGATCTTGGTTCATGGCCCTCAAAGTGAAGAGTTCGAGTCCTCTTTCGCATCATTCACAAAGGCTCCACACGCCGTTAGCGTATCTTCGTGCACGGCCGGCATGCACCTAATTTATCATGCTTTGGGTTTCGGTCCGGGGGATGAAGTCATCGTACCTTGCCAGACCCATGTCGCAACCGCCCACGCAGTCGAACTTACCGGGGCTCGTCCGGTTTTCGTTGATTCTGAAATTGAAACGGGAAATATAAATATCCGGGCCATTGAAGCTTCCATAACTTCCAATACAAAAGGGATTGCAGTCGTTCATTACCTTGGCGTTCCCGTCGACATGGACGAAGTCAATCAAATCGCGGAAAAATATGGTCTGTTCGTTCTTGAAGATTGCGCTCTCTCTCCTGGTGCATCTTTCAGGGGGATCCATACCGGTCTGCTTGGAGATGCGGGATGCTTCTCTTTTTATCCGGTCAAGCATCTCACGACCGCCGAAGGCGGCATGATCATTCTCAAGGACAAACAATTAGCAGACAAAATTCGTTTGCTCAAAGCCTTCGGCGTCAATCGTTCCCATGGCGAAAGAAAAATACCTGGTGAATACGACGTCTCCTGCTTGGGTTACAATTACCGGATGAGCGAAGTGCACGCCGCAATTGGGGTAGAGCAAATGAAAAAACTTCCCGATTTTCTAAGCCGACGCAGAAAAAACTTCGAGGCATTATCAGAAAGGCTCTCAGTCCTTGAAAATCTCAGCGTGTTGCCTCAACCCGTTGATGAAAAATTCGTGAGTTCTCACTACTGCATGGGCGTCCTGCTTGCGGACTCCCTGTCGCCTCATCGTCCTGCAATCATGGAAGGCCTCAAGCAGCTCGGAATTGGAACTAGCATCTACTACCCGCACCCAGTTCCTCACATGAGTTACTACAAGGAAAGATACGGCAAAATGGGATGCCCCCATGCCGAGTTCATAAGCAACTCCATCATTGCCTTACCCGTTGCCCCCCACCTGACGGAACCTGATATGCATCGCATTGCCGAGAGTTTTGGCCAAGTTCTTTCAGGCAATTACTAATCCTCATTTGTTTTAACTGTGAAAGGTAAAAAAATTACTCTGATTGGGGGCGCCGGCTTCATAGGACACAACCTCGCCCTTCATCTTCAAAACCTTGGCGCGGAGGTTTCGATTATTGATAGCTTGCAGGTTAACAATCTTGCATCTTTTGCGGCTACGAGCGTCGATTCCGTTAATCGAGCACTATACCTTGACCTATTGAATGAAAGGCAAAGCCTTATTGGCAATGCGGGCATATCCCTTTACGTTCAAGATGCCCGCGATTATCATTCCCTAAGCCGACTGATAACGGAAATCGGTCCAGATGTGGTCATTCAGTTGGCCGCAGTTTCCCACGCCAACAAATCCAACAAAGACCCCTACAGCACCTTTGACCACAGTTTTCGTACACTGGAAAATGCACTGGATGCATCAAAAGAGAAGATTGAACACTTTATCTATTTTTCATCCAGTATGGTCTATGGCCATTTCACCGATGATGCCGTCACCGAAGACAGTCCATGTAATCCCCTCGGGATTTACGGAGCTCTCAAATACGGTGGGGAAAAACTTGTCATAGCTTATAATCAAGTCTTTGACTTGCCTTACACTATCGTCCGCCCATCGGCCCTCTACGGTGAGAGATGCGTCAGTCGCCGGGTAGGACAAATTTTCATTGAGAATGCACTTACTGGAAAAGACATATGCATTTCTGGCGACGGGTCCGACCAACTCGATTTCACCTACGTAAAAGACTTGGTAAAGGGGATTGAATTGATCATCACGAGGAAGGAAGGAATTAACGAAACTTTCAATCTTACTTACGGTGATTCCAGATCGTTGTCGGATATGGCCGAAATAATGAAAACGCATTTCCCGGACTTGGAAATCAACTATGTGGCCAAGGACAATCTAACGCCGAATCGTGGAACCCTTTCCATTGATAAAGCGAAGTCCCTTCTTGGCTATTCCCCCCAAAGTCCTCTTGAGGAAGGGTATGTGAAATATATCAATTGGTATAAGCAATTCTTCGGCAAATTTTCTTCCAAAGAATGAGAATCGTTGTTTTCTGCAAAGGGATACGCGGAAGGGAGTGCTTGAAGCACTTATGCAAAAAAGGCGCTGACCTTTCCATGATCGTGCTCCAGCAAGGGGATTCTCTTGCAGAAGAATACAGTGCTATCGCGCGACAATGCGCTGCCGAAACTCATACTCCTTCAGATCCAAACTCGAAGGACTTTCTCGACCGGTTGAAAAAAGAGAATGCCGATGTTTTCGTCCTCGCGGGATACGGACTTATCTTAAATAAAGAATGCCTCTCTATCCCCAAACTTAATTGCATCAACCTTCATGGCGGAAAATTACCTCAATATCGGGGGTCTTCCCCACTCAATTGGGCTCTAATCAATGGCGAAGAGAAGATTGGCATCTCGGTAATTGAAGTTGACGAAGGAATCGACAGTGGCGACGTTTTGGCGGAAGCGGAAATGGTTGTCGATCCAAACACAACCATCTCCGATCTTCACGAATGGGCAAACCATCAATTTCCCAAATTGCTCCATGCTGCGTTGGAGCAACTTTCCAATGGCACGCTAAAGCCCCAAAAACAGAATCATGATCATTCCGCATATTACCCGCGACGCTTCCCCGATGACGGCATGATCTTTTGGGATCAGTTTACCGCAAGGGAAGTGCATAATCGGATTCGAGCCCTGACCAAGCCCTATCCGTGCGCCAGAACCTTCTTCGGTAATCGCGAGGTAATCCTGTTGAAATCTGAGTTGACGAAGTTTCCCTATTACGGAGAAGCAGGTCGAATTTACCGGAAAAACAACGGAAAGCTGCTCATTGGAACAAAGGATCGTGCTTTATGGATCACCTGCGCGCAATTTACGGAAAACCAATCGCCTCTGTATCCGGAGGTCAAAAGATATGATCTGCTGTCTACGATCCGAGAAGCAGCAATCGAGTATTACCGAAATTTAAGTTGAAGATTGGGGGTTGCAACACCGACGAAAAGGTTTTCGTAATTGCGGAAATAGGCAATAACCATGAGGGAGACTTCGACTTGGCCAAACACCTCATCCAACTAGCTCTAGAATGTGGCGCGGATGCTGTGAAGTTTCAAACCATAGTCCCCGATAGGCTAGTATCAATTGAGGAGGAAGCGAGAATCCAACAGCTGAAAGGCTTTCAGTTCTCCAGGAATCAGTTTGAACTACTGCACCGACATACAATGGAGAGAGGGATGCAATTTCTATCAACTCCATTCGATCTTGGGTCGGTTCAATGGTTGGACGCGCTTGTGCCTGCATTCAAAATTGCTTCTGGAGACAACGACTTTTGGCCTTTGATCGATGAAGTTGTAAAGACGGGAAAGCCCATTATCGTATCCCTTGGACTTGGTCAGACATCCATGACCGAAGAAATAATGGGGAAAGTTTCAGGAAACGCGAAGAGACATGGTATACCTCATCCGGAAATCGCTTTTCTTCACTGCGTTGCAAGTTATCCCACGCCTTCCGATGAAGCTTCGTTAGGGTCCATAAGGAAACTTTCATCAAAAGGACTAACAGTCGGCTACTCCGATCATACGCTTGGCATCAAGGCCGCTGAACTTGCTGTTGCAGCAGGTGCAAGGATAATTGAAAAGCACTTCACTCTTGATAAGCAACATTCCGATTTCAGGGATCATGAACTGTCCTCGGACCCGAGCGAACTGAAAGCTCTCATCGACTCTATTCGCAATATTGAAAAGATGTTTGCCGCCGGCAAAACGGAGATCCAACCCTGTGAAAAAGATAACGAGAAAGCCCTTAGGCGTTCAGTAGCCGCCAACAAAGACTTGTCGGTCGGAAGTCTTGTTGAACGGAAAGACTTGTGCTGGCTTAGGCCCAGGGTGGGATTCAAGCCCGGTGAAGAGGGTCTGATCGAAGGTAAAATCTTGAGGAAGTCTATTTCTAAAGGCGAAGCATTTACGCATTCCCATTTCGAATAAAGAAATATGTGCGGAATAGCAGGATATATGGGAGAAGCTCAACTTGATGATGATGCTATCTCCTCCACGCTTAGGCTAATGAGCAACAGAGGACCTGATCATCAGGCGTTCAAAGTTTTTTCCACTAATAGCAATCAGGTAGCTTTACTTCATTCCAGACTTAGCATCATAGACTTGGAGTCTCGATCGAATCAACCATTCACGATAGGCAAGGCTACGATTGTATTTAATGGTGAAATCTATAACTATCTGGAACTTCGTAAAGAACTCGAAAGCAAGGGGATTTCCTTTCGCACCAATTCAGACACCGAGGTACTTCTTCGCTATTATCTCGAGCATGGGAAGGCATGCGTAGACTTTTTCGAAGGCATGTGGTCGTTTGCGATCTACGATGAGACCAAGCAAAGGCTTTTTCTGTCAAGAGATAGATTCGCCGAGAAACCACTTTACTACATGGTGACGGATCAGGGCATTTACTTTGCATCTGAAATAAAATTCATTCGGGCTTTGTCCGTTCGGCCGATTGCAATAAACAAAAGACGACTACTGCGCCACATAAAATACGGATACAAGGCACTTTACAAAAATGATGAAACCTATTTCGAGGGAGTCAATGAGTTGAAATATGCTCAAAACGCCCTCATTGAGAATGGAAAGATTTCTAGACTGTGGAGGTATTGGCAACCTCAAGTTGCAATAAATGAGCAAATGACTTTGGAGGATGCAATTGAAGGGACCTTCGAAGGTTTGACCCGTAGCCTTGAAATACGCTTGCGAGCAGATGTCCCACTAGCCTTCTGTCTCAGCGGCGGAGTGGATTCCGCAGCTCTGGCATCACTTGCTGCAAAGCATTTCAACCGCAAGATCAAGACCTTCTCCATCATTGATTCCGATGAAAGGTACAACGAGGAGAAGAATATAGGGTATACAGTCAATGATCTGGGGTGTGACCATCATCCGATCAGGCTATCTCATTCGGACTCAATGGAAAGGTTGTCCCATTTGGTTGATTATCACGATGCCCCGATTGCAACTATAAGCTACTTGGTGCATTCAATGATTTCAGAGAAGATGCATGAAGAGGGTTTTCGAGTAAGTTTTTCCGGCACCTCGGCCGATGAGCTCTTCTCAGGGTACTACGATCACTTCCTGCTCCATCTCAATGAAGTCCGAGAGCGCAATGATTACCAAACTTATCTCGGCGACTGGCAAAAACATGTAGGAAAATTTGTTCGGAATCCGCTCCTCAAAAATCCCGATTTGTATGCAAGCAGACCTGATTTCAGAGATCATGTTTTCGACGGTAGTTCCTATGCAGACGCCTATTTGCTCGAAGAATTCAATGAGGAGCACCATGACGAGCATTTCACGGATAACCTCATGCGCAATCGCATGTGCAACGAATTATTCCATGAGATTGTCCCTGTAATCCTAAATGAGGATGATCTCAATTCCATGCTTTATTCAATTGAGAACAGAAGCCCCTACTTGGACAGCAAACTTCTTGATTTCGCAAATAGCATACCCGCCCGACACCTCGTTCGCAACGGATACGGCAAATATGTCCTTCGCCAATCAATGAAAGGAATTCTAAACGAAAAAGTCCGTCTTGATCGGAGGAAAAAAGGGTTCAATGCCTCCATTAGCTCGTTGGTAGACCTTCAAGACCCTGAAACCAAAAGTTACCTTTTGGATTCGAATGCATTGGTCTTCCAAATTATTGACAGGAATAGGATTAAAGCACTTCTGAAACTTGGCTCAATCCCAAATCACTTGAGCAAGTTTATTTTTAATTTTATCAATTTAAGAGTCTTCCTTGAGAAGTTTTGACTCATACAAATCTTCTCCCCCTTGAGAAAAATATTATAAGAATTTAGCAAAACAGCCCATTGATGAAGAAAAACGATTATATTATTTTAGGCATCCATGATGCTCACGATGCCTCAGCAGCAATTATGGTCGGCGGCAAGATTATAGCAGCGGTCCAAGAGGAAAGATTTTCTCGGCTGAAAGGAGATTACGGCTACCCAACTAAGGCTATCGAATACTGCCTGCAAGAAGTTGGCATTCAGGGTTCCGATATTGACGAGGTGGTCCTCGCCTCTCATTCCTGGAATCCCGTCCTCACTAAGATCAAAAGAAACGCAAATTTTTCGGTCGCAGATTGGGTCATGGAACAAGAATCATATTGGATGCCAACACTTCTTGAGGGGAAGAAAGTGAATTATTATGATTTGTTCAAGGATAGGGACGACTTTAACTACGATAAGACCTACCCCATGGATCATCTCATGGATGGATATATGGACAAGTCGGAACTGGATGAGATGGCCAATATCAGAATAAAATCCATAGCTCGTTACCTGTCAGTTCCCCGGGAAAAAATCCGCACCATCACCCATGAAGAATGCCATGCTTATTATTCCTATTGGGGAGTCCCTGATCGTGATGAAAAGCTTTGCCTCACTGCCGAGGGCATTGGCGATTACTCGAATGGGACAGTTTCAAGGATGTCTACGAAAGGACGAGTGGAATTGGCGGCCACGAGAGAAAATCACATTGGGCACATCTACCAATACATAACTTTGCTTTTGGGAATGAAACCCAATCAGCATGAATACAAAGTCATGGGGCTCGCTCCGTATGCGTCTGACTACGAGATTGAAAAAGCATATGATGTGTTGAGTAAAGTCCTTAAGGTAGATGGTCTGAATGTTAAATTTGATCAAAAACCTAGCGATTTATACTTTCATTTCCGAGATCAACTGAATGGTTGCCGATTTGACGGAATTGCCGGAGCAGTCCAGAGAATGACCGAAGAGCTTCTCAAAGAGCTCGTTTTAAACGGCGTAAAGGAAACCGGTTTAACCTCAGTCATTTTCTCAGGGGGCGTTGCCCAAAACATAAAGGCGATGAAAAGTTTGGCTGAGCTTGAAAGAGTCGATTCCATTAGGGTCCTTCCCGCTGCCGGTGACACGTCTTTGCCAATTGGAGCCTGTTACTATGCTGCCTGGGAACTAGTCGTTAAAGAAGAAATGCAAGAAGAAGACATTGCGCCTTTGGATCACGTATATTTAGGGAATGAAGTCGAAGAACTAGAAGTAAATGAGGTGTGCAAAAAGGCGCGAGAAAGCGGATTCACGGTTCGGGAGGCAGTCACACCCCATGAAATTGCGAGTCTATTAGCTGAAGGTTTGGTTATCGGACGTTGTGCCGGCCGGATGGAATTTGGACTGCGGTCATTGGGTAATCGCTCTATACTGGCAGACCCGCGAAGATGGGACACCGTCGCCAAAATAAACGAAGTGATCAAATTCAGAG
>MDTA01161716.1_pt1 | contig 13482 bp, 9 predicted proteins | sample 811151 | NCBI WGS metagenome assembly MDTA01 (sample SAMN05326648, study PRJNA326480) | marine metagenome | isolation source: seawater | place: Indian Ocean: South | collected 2010 | reverse complement strand
TGCGTAGGCTATTTCAGATAGGGATGCGATTAGACCCAACTGTGTGTTGGAATATCCGAATTCCTGCTCTAGCAGAGGGAATGCCGCCGACAGATTTCCTCGGCACAAGTAGTAACCCACGTAACCTATCAGGCAAACCCAGAAAGTTGAGAGTCTCCATCGGACTAGTTTTCTTTGCTGTTCGCCGGAAACCGGAGTTCGCACTCCGGTGGCATTCGTGTAAAAGGTCAATGGATAATATCTTTCAGGTGTGAGAAGGATTTGTCCGACAAGATTAATAATCAGGGGCAATCATTTCATGATATGCCCCTAACAACCTAATAATTGAGAGTCTTGCTATGTGCTAGATACTAGCTCTAAACCTCGCGATCATGAACTGATTGCCCGTTTAACCAGATTCTGCATCAAGGGTACTTTGAAGCCATTGTGCGCCAGGGTACGCGCTCCCGTGGTACTCAGCTCTTTAACTGCTTCAGCGGTGTCGGCGGTTCTTCTGCTTCCGCGGATGGCATTTTCGACCTCGGTCAAGCGGCGCGGTGTTGTTTGCACGGCACCGACGACAATTCGGGAATCCTCGATCTGACCGTCAATGGTTTTAAATGCGGCCGCGACATTCACCAGGGAGAAATCCCACACATTTCGGTCGGCAACTTTCTCCCAGTAGAACTCCGCGTTAGCCCAGGTGGAAGGAATTCTGACTGACGTCAGTATGTCCCCGGGACGCAGAACCGTCGTGTTTTCAATGTCATTAGCCGGGCCCACGAAAAAGTCCCTTGCAGCAATCACCCGCTCGCCGTTGAGATTCTGAACCACCATTGAGGCGTCCAGGGCAACCAGTGCCGGCGCGGTATCGGAGGCTCCGGCTGCGACACAGCGGCTCTGATCGAACAGAGCGTGTTCCCGGTTCATGCCCTGCGGTGTGTCCGCGTAGCAGAGGTTTCCCCCGGCTCGGTAACAGGACAATCCTCGCCGATAGTACCAGCAGCGAACGTCCTGACTGACGTTGCCGCCCAGAGTACCGATATTCCGGATCTGCGGGCTGGCCACGACACCAGCCGCGTCGGCTAGCAGCGAATAGCTACTGCGGATAAGGTCGCTCGTTGCGACCTCGCTCAGCGTGGTCAGCGCACCGATTTCGATGCCGTCTGCGGTTTCACGAACCCCGCGTAGTGACTCAATAGCGCTCAGATCAATCAGTGCGTCAGCGGACTTGGCGCGATCTTTCAACCAACCGTATGTGTCTTGTCCACCGCCCACCAGCCAGCCTCTTTCGGCGAGGCGGTCAGCAATCGCAAGCGCATCTTCAACCTGCACCGGCTGATACAGTTCCATGTTTGGCATTACGTCATGTGATGGCATAGTTCACCTCAGAAAGTATTTGTCTTTAACGTCCCTGAACCGGAGCTGTAGCTGTTACCGGCAAGGTGGTCGATGATCATGTCGGTGGTTACTGGGGCCGTGTTGAACAGGTGTCCGCCCAGCGCATCACGCAGCGCACTTGACAGGGCCGCTGCGGCGGCGCCCTGTGTAGGTTCGCCGATCCCGCGACCTCCTGTTGGATTTTGCGGATCAGGGATGTTGACACCTTGAGCGATTGTATCGACAGGAACGTCCATGTTAGTTGGCGGCTTGCACTGATACAGCCCGGTGTTGGCCGGAAGCCCGTTTTGCGGATCATAGACATGCTTCTCCAGCCCAGATAATCCGACTCCCCAGACCGCACCACCGCGCATTGCGTTCTCAAAGTTCTTGGGATGCACAACGGTACCGCAGTCGGCAACGGAGGCGTAATCAACTATTTCGTACTTACCGGTGTCGATATCCAGTTCAATTTCCATAAACCCGATCACGTTGCCGGGCGGTTGACCGACGCCGGGAATATTGTCTTTGGCAACGCCCACCAAGCCCGAGCCGGACAAGCCTTGAACGGCGATTTGTGTCAGCGGGTTGATATCATCAGGATACTCCTCACCGCTGAATTTACCGCCCAGTTCCATGGCGCGCCGGGCGGCTTCTGCATAGGTTAGTCCCTGAGTACTGTCAGCAGTTTTGAAAACGCGCTCGTCGCCGATCTCGTAGTCTTCCGCTGTACCACCAAAATCCATGGCGGCGATCTCTTTCATCTTCGCGATGGCGTCCAGAGCAGCAACCCAGTTGGTCCGAGTGTGCGTGAAGATTGTGTTGGATCCGCCTTGACCTGAGCTATGAGGCAGATAGCGGTCCGAACGGCCTCGGACGATTTCGCAGCGCTCCCACGGGATTTGGAGAGCCTCGGCGGCAGCGCGACACGTTGCGGCGTAAGAGTAGGTGCCCAGATTTCCGACACCACTGTGAATGTAAAGTCTGCCATCGGTCCCGATACGCAGCAGTCCGTCGTAGCCCCGGCCGCCTGCGCCATGATAGCCGAGCCCGACACCAATACCGCGACGCTTGCTGCCACCGAGATCCTTGGGTTGGCTGCTTCTTTCTGTCCAGTTGAATGCCCGTGCGCCCTGATCGAGTGCTTCGCGGACGAATGCGCTGGTCACAGGCCCCTGACCACCACCCTGAAATCCGTCGCTGTCGAGGACGTTGCGCTTGCGGAACTCGACGCGATCCATGCCGATCGCCTCTGCTAGCTTATCAGTCATAGGCGCGAGTACGGCAGCCATTTCGTTCTGCCCCGGGCCTCGCTGAGCACCGCGCGGTGTGGTGTTGGTGTAAACCGATATGTGCCGGAAACGCATGTTTTCCGGTTGGTAAGCCACGGTGACGTGTTGCGCGGATGAATTTCCGCTGCCACCGCCGGTCATGCCGCCATCATTGACAATAACCAGATCAACCGCAGACACCTTGCCATCTTCCTTGACGCCGGTTTTGATCCAGCCCTGCATGCCGGAGCGGGCCGAACCGATGTAAAACTCCTGCTCTCGCGTTATTCGAAGTTGCACCGGTCGATTCAGAACCCGGGAAAAGTTGCCGGTTATCGCCATGTAGGGATAAGGCCCGATTTTGGAGCCAAAGCCGCCGCCCGTCGCCTCGTTGATAAAGACCAGATCCTCCAGCGGGATATTCAGCATGCGGGCCAGACCCGCGTTATTGGCACTCTGGCTCTGGGAAGAACCGTGGAAATAGCATTTCCCGTTTTCCCAGTAAGCCATACAGGTTCTTGCTTCAAGAGAATGGTGCGGATAGCCCATGGTGACAAACGGCTCTTCGATGATCGCTGTAGCCTCAGCAAAGCCCGCTTCGATATCGCCGAAGGACCATTCATTAGTGAATTCAGCACCGACCGGTTCCTGACCCGCCCTGAGCGCATCAATGGCGCTTTGCGGCCATTTGATGCTTTTGATCTGGGCGCCGACGATTGGAGAGCCTTCCGGACCTTCTTCCTGCGTTCTCACCAGCGCATTGCCTTCAGGATAGGCATCCGGACCATTGGGGGAGAGACTCACCAGAGGGTCGACGACGAAATCCCGGCGCTCGAAATCAATTCGAATGCGGTCAAGTGCAGTTTCGGCGATTTCTTCAGAGGTTGCCGCTACTGCCAGAATTGGTTGGCCGACATAGGTAATGTAGTCCGAAGCCAGAGCTGGATTGGCCGGGGGCATGACAGGTGGCAGATCATCGGCAGTAAATACCCCTACCACGCCGTCCATACGAAGCGCAGCAGTAGCATCGATACTCACCACTCTGCCCGAAGGCATTGGACTGGTCAGTAGTCGAGCAAAGACCATACCTTCGGCTTTGTAATCTTCCGCGTATTTGATCTCGCCGGTGACCTTGCCGGGTACACAGGGCGGTGTGAAATCTTTTCCTATATGTGTACTCATGCTATTTGCCTCGAGGCGCGTAAAACGCCATTGATGTAATGTTCATAAGCGCCACAGCGGCACAGGTTGCCCGACAGACCGGCACGTACTTCCTCGCGGGTCGGTCTGGGATTGCTATTTAGCAGCGCAACGGCTGACATCACCTGGCCGGGTGTGCAGAAACCGCACTGCGGAGAATTCTCATCGATAAATGCCTGTTGAACGGCATGTAGCGTTCCGTCAACCGATTTGATGCCCTCGATGGAAACTACCGCTTTGTCCTTGACGTTATGAGTTAGCACCGAGCAGGCGTAATTTGCCACGCCGTCGACCAGTACGGTGCATGCGCCGCATTCTCCGCGATTACAACCGATTTTGGTGCCGGTCAGATCGAGCTTGTACCGCAAGGTGTAGGCAAGTGTTTCCGATGGCATGACATCGACTGGGCGTGTGCGTCCGTTAATGTTGAGATTTATCAAGCGCTCGGCAGTTCCTGCCCCATTTTGTGCGTTGGCGAGATAAACTCCGGCACCTGTTGTTGCGGCAGCACCGGAGAAGATGACTCCCTTGATAAAACGTCTGCGTGTTAGTTTAGAATTCACTGACATTGCTCCGTTTGTGGGTTAACGAGCGCACACGCGGCGAAGGGCTTTGGTATGCGAATTTTCCCAGATTTACCTGGTGTTTCAGAACCCTCCGAGGCTAAGCTCTTTACGCGATAAAAGCAACAAAGTCGCGAATCAGACATGCCCAGACCTCGCAGCCGTAGCAGCCTGTGAGCACTTTGAGCGAAAATATTACACACTGTAACAATCACAAACGGGTCCTGAGCTGACACGCACTTTCTCTTTCGTAAAATCCTCTCTTCACAGACGCGCGATTCCAGAGCAGAATCGGGGTCATTAGCTGATTAAGTTCATTCACAGCGGTGCGAAAGAGTCATTCGTTTGTCAGGAATCAGAAAGGAACCACAGCTTGTGAAACGCTCTGACAAAGACCAATACCATCCCGCAATCGCAGCGTTCGTAGTCTGCGCTGTTCTGGGTCCGCATTCAGCACAGGCGCAAACGCCTTCCTTTACAGAGGCAATGATGACTGCGGCCGAGCGCAGTCACTACGAACGCACCTCTACGTTCAATGAAGTCATTGGAGTGCTGGATGCGCTGGACAGTGAGACTGACCTGATGCATCGCGAAACCTTGCTACTGACCCGGGAAGGGCGTGATGTGCCCATCGTTGTGCTGGCAAGCCCGGCAGTGTCCTCGCCGGCGCAGGCTGAAGCCAGTGGCAAACCGGTGATCTATATTCAGGCAAACATTCATGGTGGCGAAGTGGAGGGCAAGGAAGCTTCGCTGATTGCGATGCGCGATATTTTGTTCGGAGACAAGCAGCATCTGTTGGACAACCAGATATTGATTTTTGTGCCGATTTACAATGCCGATGGCAATGACGCCATGAGGGAGAATTCCCGGCCTAATCAGGAATTGAGTCCGGTCATGACCGGTGTTCGGACAGCCCATGGATATGACCTGAACCGGGACGGAATGATTGTTGAGGCAGATGAGACGAAAGCGCTCTTCAGAAACGTGATTCAGCGCTGGAACCCGGACCTGCTGGTAGACCTACACACGACTAATGGGACCTGGCACGGGAATTCGTTGACCTATGCTCCGTCCTACGCGACGGCGGGAGACGCGAGCACATCAAGCTACACCAGTGAAGTCATGCTACCGGCGCTGAAGCAAAGTGTGAAAGAGAAATTTAGCCTCGATATAGACTGGTACGGTGGCTATGACTATCGTAGCTGGCCGCCCACCGAATTACGCACTTATAATCATGCGCCAAGATACCTCACCAATTACATGGGGCTGCGGAATCGCATGGCGATTCTCAGTGAAACGTTTTCCCATGATCGGTTCTATAAACGGGTGCATGTGGCGAATGTCTTTATTGAGGAAATTCTTGAATATACCCACCAGCACGGCAGAACCATACAGCAGATTAACCACGAGGCTGACCGAAGAGTCGCCACCACCGCCATTGGTCAGCAAAATGGCGTGCAGTTTTCCATGGTGCCCCGTGAAGAGCCGCTGGATCTGCTGACTTATCGTTACATTCCTTATCATAAGCCGGACGGGTCGACGGATTTTGTGCGCAGCGCAGAACTGGTCACCATCGCCGGGGTGCTGAATTACAACCGGTTCGAGTCCAGACAAACGGCACTGGTGCCGAGTGCCTATATGTTCAGCGCTGCCTTCACTGGTCTGGCAGAAAAACTTCAGGAGCATGGTATCTGGGTTGAAACCCTGAAGGCAGATGCCGCATTCCCAGGAAAGCAGTTCATGGTGCGCGAGGTCGGCCAGCGGAATACAGTGCAGAATGGCCACACCAACAGTCTGCTGAGTGGCGAATTCGTCGACATCACGAAAACTTTTTCACGTGGGGATTATGTGGTCTCAATGGATAGCCCGCTGGCTAACCTGATTTTTTACCTGCTGGAGCCTGAGTCTGACGACGGTCTGGCCTACTGGAATCTGTTTGATGACTTTCTTGACGAAGCGCTCAGTTTGTCAGAGTCAGTTGAGTATCCGATTTTTAAAGTGCGCTGAGTCTGCGGTATCGGGATTTGCGCGTTCAGAGATTACTAGTGCAGAGGCGTTTAAAGCACTTTTTTGAGGAAGGAGCCGGTGTGTGAGTTTGTGTCACCGGCTACCTGCTCCGGGGTGCCTTGCGCGATGATCTGGCCTCCGCCGCTACCGCCTTCCGGGCCAAGGTCCACCAGCCAGTCGGCTGTTTTGATCACATCGAGGTTGTGCTCGATTACTACGATGGTGTTGCCCTGATCTCTGAGGTGGTGCAGCACCGCCAGCAGCTGTTTAATGTCATGGAAATGCAGCCCGGTGGTCGGCTCATCGAGGATGTATAGCGTTTTGCCGGTATCGCGTTTGCTGAGTTCCCTGGACAGTTTGACGCGCTGGGCTTCGCCCCCCGACAGCGTTGTGGCAGCTTGCCCAAGGCAGATATAGGAGAGCCCCACGTCAATAAGAGTCTGCAGTTTTCGCGCGATAGCTGGGACAGCATCGAAGAAATTGCGGGCGTCTTCGATTGTCATTTTGAGAACTTCGTTGATGTTCTTTCCTTTGTAGGTGACCTCCAGGGTCTCCCGGTTATAGCGCTTGCCCTGACAGACATCACAGGCGACATATATGTCCGGCAGAAAGTGCATCTCCACCTTGACCACACCGTCACCCTGACATGCCTCGCAGCGACCTCCCTTAACGTTGAAGGAGAATCGTCCGGGTTTGTAACCACGGCTACGAGCTTCCTGTGTGCCGGCAAACAGCTCTCGCACGGGGGTAAAGATGCCGGTGTAAGTCGCTGGATTGGATCGAGGTGTGCGGCCGATCGGGCTCTGATCAATATCCACGACTTTGTCTAGATGCTGGAGGCCTTCAATGTCTTCATATGGCGCTGAGTTCAGAGTAGAGGCCTTGTTTAGTTTGGTCGCGGCTATCGGATAGAGGGTGTTGTTTATTAGAGTGGATTTACCCGACCCCGATACGCCAGTGATGCATGTGAACAGTCCGATCGGCAGGCAAAGGTTCACGCCCTGAAGATTGTTACCTGTGGCACCGGATAAGGTCAGAAGTTTTTTTTGGTCTCGCTCGTTGCGGCGTGCAGGAATAGCGATGGTTTCTTTGCCGGACAGATATTTCCCTGTCAGTGAGGTGGCTGATTTCTTGATTGCGCTCAGCGGACCCTCCGCCACGATCTCGCCGCCGTGAACCCCTGCTCCGGGACCGATATCGATGATGTGATCCGCACTCATGATGGCTTCTTCATCGTGCTCTACCACAATGACTGTATTGCCGAGATCGCGCAGGTGAAACAGTGTGTTGAGCAAACGGGTGTTGTCGCGCTGATGCAGGCCGATTGACGGTTCGTCGAGGATATACATGACCCCGACCAACCCGGCTCCGATCTGGCTAGCCAGCCGGATCCGCTGCGCCTCGCCTCCGGAGAGGGTCTCCGCGCTCCGGCTTAGGGTCAGATAATTCAGGCCAACGTCGACCAGGAACTTCAGCCGGTCCTGCAGTTCCTTGAGCACTTTCTCAGCAATTTTTGCCTGTTTGCCCGCTAATTTCAGATTGCCGAAATAGTCAGCTGCTCGGGCGACAGTCATCTCTGTGATGCTGGGCAGATTTGCGCCCTCGATGAGCACATGGCGGGCATCTTTACGAAGTCGGGTGCCTTCGCATTCTGGGCAGGGCTGAGAACTCATGTATTTCGCCAGCTCTTCGCGAACCATAGACGATTCGGTTTCACGGAAACGACGTTCCATGTTGGGCAGTATGCCCTCGAACGGCCAGCTCCTGATGTAGGTGTTGCCACGGTCATTGACGTAGCTGAACTCTATGACTTCTTTGCCGCTGCCGTAGAGGATGATTTTCTGGATCTTTTTCGGCAATTGGTTAAACGGTGTGTCCACCGCAAAGCCATAGTGGTCAGCCACTGAGGCGATCATCTGAAAATACCAGACGTTTCGCCTGTCCCAACCTCGAATCGCACCCTCTGCCAGTGTCAGGCTGTCATCCGTGATGACGCGTTGTTCATCAAAAAACTGCTTGAGGCCGAGGCCATCACAGGTGGCGCAGGCGCCAGCAGGGTTGTTGAATGAAAACAGCCTGGGCTCAAGTTCAGAGATGCTGTGACCGCACTTGGGGCAGGCGAATAGCGCGGAGAACAGCATTTCCTCCTGATCGTCATCGCCAATATGCGCCACCATGGCCAGCCCTTCTGCTAGCTGGATTGCAGTCTCGAAGCTTTCCGCAAGGCGCTGCTCCAGCCCAGGTTTGATCTTCAGTCTGTCCACCACAACATCGATAGAGTGCTTCTTGTTTTTTTCTAGCTCAGGCGGATAGTCAATCTCACACACCAGGCCATCAACGCGAGCGCGTATGAAACCGCTGGTTCTGAGTTCTTTGAACACGTGGACATGTTCACCCTTGCGCTCTCGCACAATCGGAGCGAGGACCATAATCCGGGCGCCCTCCGGCAGGGCCATTACCTGATCCACCATCTGACTGACGGTTTGTGCCTCGAGCTTGGTGCCGTGTTCTGGGCAGTGCGGCTCGCCCACGCGCGCAAAAAGTAGGCGCAGGTAATCGTAGATTTCAGTAATGGTGCCGACAGTGGATCGCGGGTTATGAGAGGTGGATTTTTGCTCAATGGAAATCGCAGGGGAGAGCCCTTCGATATGATCGATATCGGGCTTCTCCATCATAGACAGGAACTGCCTGGCATAGGTAGAAAGCGATTCGACGTAGCGACGCTGACCCTCAGCGTACAAAGTGTCAAAAGCCAGCGAAGATTTTCCAGAACCGGACAGGCCAGTTATTACGACGAGTTTGTCGCGCGGTATGGTGAGATCAATGTTTTTTAGGTTGTGGGTGCGTGCCCCCTTGACGACGATCTTGTCCATTGGTTTACCGCGATCAGAGTCAAAACAGCTAATATCTGAACTTTGTGTTACGAGAGTTTAGTGGAGATGGATTTCAATCCTTTAGATTGATCCCCGCTCGCCCGCGAGATCCACCATTTGAATGAAAAGCCGTATAAATATCCACTTAACCAGATCGATGGTATAGACTGGAGCGGATAACATCACAAAGCTCAGCAAGGGAGAACAGAGTGGCAAGTCGCGGTGTAAATAAAGTGATTTTGGTGGGAAATTTGGGTAACGACCCTGAGGTCCGGTATATGCCCAACGGCAATGCGGTGGCCAACGTTTCACTGGCAACCAGTGATACCTGGAAGGATAAGAGTACCGGTGAGCAACAGGAAAAGACTGAGTGGCACCGTGTGGTCTTTTTCAATCGTCTTGCGGAAATTGTCGAGCAGTACGTCAAGAAGGGCACCAAGCTCTATGTAGAAGGGCGTCTTCAAACGCGCTCCTGGGAGCAGGATGGTGTGAAACGATACAGCACAGAAGTTGTGGCTAACGAGATGCAAATGCTCGATTCCCGAGGCGGCGTATCACAGGACTTCAGCGGCTCCCAGATCGCCGAAGCACCGGCAGCCCAGCCCAGTCAGCAGCAGGCTGCCGCGCCGCCTCAGAATTTCGACAATTTTGACGACGACATTCCTTTCTAGTCTCCATGAACCGATTGCCGCTGTGCTGTAAGGCGTTTCGCGGTCGGGGTGTGAGCGGTCTGAATCGTCCAGCGAAACGCGATTCGGACATGATTCGCGGTGACCTGCTCCATGTATCAAGTGCCAGATACTTCGTGGGTTCGGCGACTTGACTTGAACGCTGTCTTGCCCGAAGTTAGCTCGTGTCAGCGATCGACTAAAGTGGAACCTTGATCTGATGATGCGCCTGTTTCTGGCCGGAACCAACAGTCCAACCGGTAAAGATCTCATCGAAATTTTGCGAAAACGCAAGATCCGCTTCTTGGCGCCTCCCGATAAGTTTTTTGATCCGGACAATCGAACCGCTATTGCCAAGATGGTTACCGATTATGGTCCCACGCAGCTGATCAACCTTACTGATTTTATTTCGGGGAATCACAGCGCACTGAACAGAGCTGAATCCGCCAGTGAGCGCTGTCTAGAAGTCAACGCAGATCTTCCCGCCTCGCTGGCAGAGGTCTGTGCTGGTCTGAAGGTCCCTATGATGCATTTGTCGACAGCTTACGTGTTTGATGGCGACAAACGCTTAGCCTATAACGAAAGCGATGAAACCAACCCGCGCGGGATTTACGGGGCGTCAGCGCTGAAAGGAGAACAGGCTGTTCGCCAGCATGCTGAGCATCTGATTATCCGGCCGGGCTGGCTGTTCGGGAAATGGAAGCGCGGACTCATCAAGTCCTGGATTCGCACAGCGATCAAGAATCAGGGGATTGTTCAAGTGACGAAGCGTCGCTTGAGTCCAACTTATACGGGCGATCTTGCCTCCGCAATTCTTGCAATTGCCCAGCAAGTTGATTGCCGTGCGAGTGTGTGGGGTACCTATCACTACAGCGGGCTCGAAAATAAAGAGGAAATAGAATTTGCGGAGTTGGCGTTGAAATATGCAGCCAACTATGACGAGTCTATCTATCAGTTATTAGACACGTTACAGTTCATTGAGCGTGAGTCGCGCGCACCTGAAATCCGCAACTCGACTCTCTCCAGCAAGAAAATTTTTGACACCTTTGGTATCAAGCAGAAATCCTGGCGGGGAAATTTGCAGGAGGTTGTGAAGAGGTTGTATGGGCTGAATAGCTATGCCAAGAATACTGGCAGTAGTGGCAGCACTGATGACAGCAGAGTAGGAAATCACGCTGCCTGAATCCGACGTACTAACTTCGATGCCAGCAGGATCACCTAAAATTTGTTTCAAGGCTTACCGATGAATCTCCAATCAGCAGACCGCAAGCTGACACCTATCGCTGAAGCGCTTCCCGAACTACTGTCTTCGCTTCCACGCATGGTAGAGACAGAGGAGGTGCCGCTGCGCGTCGCTGTTGGCAGAATTCTGGGGACAGAGGTGCTGGCTGGAATCGATGTGCCGCCTTATGCCAACAGCGCGATGGATGGTTATGCGGTTCGCGCCGCCGAGTTCAGCAGCGAGCGTGTTTTTCCTGTTAGTCAGCGAATCGCAGCGGGTGAAGTTGGCGGTGCGCTCAACACAGGGTCTGTTGCGAGAATTTTTACAGGCGCTCCCCTGCCGCCCGGTGCTGATGCAGTGGTCATGCAGGAAAATGTCGAGTCATCGAGCGAAGGGGTCAGAATCTTGCAGTCTGTTCAGCCTAGCGAGAATGTGCGTGCTGTCGGCGAAGATATCAAAACGGGTCAGCTGTTATTCAAGCAGGGCCAGAGATTGTACCCGCAAGATATTGGCGTGTTGGCTTCTGTTGGCCTGTCTCAAATCGCTGTGCGAAGGCGACTCCGGGTTGCGCTTCTCGTTACGGGAGATGAATTGGCGCTGCCTGGCACACCGTTGCGGCCCGGTCAAATCTATAATTCTAATTACTTTACACTCCATGCTCTGTTGAGCAATCTATGTGCAGAGGTCATTGAGACGGGGGTAGTAGAGGACGATTATGAGTCCACCAGATCGGAGCTGATGCGGGCGGCAGAGGAGGCGGATGCTATTGTCAGTACTGGGGGTGTTTCCGTTGGCGAAGAAGATCATGTTAAGGCTGCCGTCGAGTCTCTGGGTGGACTGGATCTGTGGAAACTGGCGATTAAGCCGGGTAAGCCTTTCGCCAGCGGTAAGGTTTGCGGTAAGCAGTTTTTTGGTTTGCCGGGCAACCCTGTATCAGCCTTTGTGACTTTCGTCTTGTTGGTGCGGCCAGCGCTGCTTGCTATGCAGGGAACCTCGCATGTGTTCCCGGGCTGGCTTGACGTGCCGGTGGGTTTTGCGGTCGACCGATCAGGGGAGCGGCAAGAATATCTCCGAGTCTGTTTGCAGGAAGACGGCGACGGAAATACCTTGCTCGAGAGGTTTGACAATCAGAGTTCCGGTGTCGGTGTTTCTCTGAGTCTTGCCGATGGCCTGGCAGTCGTGCCGCCGCAAACCGCTGTCTCGGTGGGCGACAAGCTGAAGTTTTTGCCATTCTCGGAACTCGTCTGAGGCCTTTAAGCTTTCCGTGAACTGCAGACTTCTCCATAACTTCCTGATCCCAACGATCCTCATGGCCTGTGCCGTAAGTCTCGCATCTTGCATTACGGAGCCTGCTACCGAATCTGACTCGAAGGCTGATGATCAGATTTTGCAGATTCGGGCGTTGCCCGCTGCGCAAGACCCCTCGGCTCTGCCGGACGAAGAGTCGCGTCTTATTGCCGACTTGCTGTTTGCCGGTTTGCAGGCGCTTGACGCTGATCGGCTGCTGACACCTGTCGACGACAGTGCCCACGGGCGATTCCAGCGAGTTCTCGCTTATGATCCCGATAACGAAATTGCCTTGCAGGGCTTGCAGAACATCGTGCTCCGATATGTTGAACTGTCGGAAGATGCCTCGAGGCAGGGGCAATTCGATGAAGCTGCTGGCTTCCTAGATCGCGCGAGGTTCGTTGACGAAAATCACCCGGCGATCGTCACTGCCGCCGCGGTTCTTGAGAATGAGCGTGCCTCGGGCGATCTCTTCTTTGCGTTAGACGGAAACGAATTGAGAAAGCAGACAGCCGAAATTCAGCAAGAGATCGCCATGATCGCGCGGCAGGCCCGTGACAATGAGGCATTTTTTCTGATAACTGCGCCGAGTGATGAACTTGCCCGCTGGATTTTCAGTGTCATGCGAGCTTCGGTGCCGGGTTACCGGCTGAGAGGGAATATTGAACTGGCCGGCCGCAGCGGAGTACGTCTCAGACTTCCCCGTACAGAACGTTGAGTGGTTCCTTCGCGATGGAAAACCAACCCGGGCGCTGAGGCCCACTCGTCGATCTGGCGCCGGAAAACAGTGCGGCTTCCAGCCCCAAGCATCTGAACAGAGAGCGGGCAGAGAGCTGAAGGTCAGCAAGGAAAAGATCTTTTTCCGGACAATCTGAACGGCGAGAGTGTTTGTCCGCCATGGCCTGACCATGGAAGCTCCGTTTTCAATGCCAGCGCGGTCAGTTTCGAATTGCATTGTTTGCGTCGGCGAGACAGTGCGGCCTAAACGGGTGCCGTATTGCAGGCTGGCTGTTCAGGCTCAGAGTTTTACTA
>MDTA01006262.1_pt1 | contig 13483 bp, 12 predicted proteins | sample 811151 | NCBI WGS metagenome assembly MDTA01 (sample SAMN05326648, study PRJNA326480) | marine metagenome | isolation source: seawater | place: Indian Ocean: South | collected 2010 | reverse complement strand
TCATCTTCGGTGGTTTCGTACGAACAGATTTTAAGTTGTAAATCTAAACAAGATTTTCTTATACAATATGATAAATCTCATAAAGTTAATGAAGATATAACCACGTATTTTAAACTTAAAGTTGATACAAAAGAGAGACAAATTTATGTTTATGAAGTTATAGATAACGGAAAAGTTTCTGAACAACAACAACTCTATACCGATCAAGTTTGGACTATAACAAGTGGAGAAAACGAAGAAATTAGAGCATATGGAAATGTGCTTGGTGAAATATTGTATTCTATCAATTCACAAGAGATTACTTTTACATTTCCATTAGGAGGAGGTAATGTAGGAATTTCTGTTGCAGATTGTACATAAGTCTATACTATCTTAAACTTGCAATTAAGTAGAAATTAAGTTTTTTAAATTTTAGGACCTCATAAAGCATAGATTAAGCGAGTCGAGAATTCGAATCCCTTCGCCCGCTCTAAATTTCAAGTAATCTCTATCTTTTTTAAAAACTTCTTCAATAGACTTGCAATAGAGTTTCAGTTTTGGTTATTATTCTTTATTATGATTTTTAAAAATGAATGATTTAAAAAAATTTTACCAAAACAATACAAGTAAAGATCTTAATAAATGGAAACATTATTTTGATATATATGATGAAAATTTTTCTAAATTTAGGAATAAAAAAATTACAATTTTAGAAATTGGAGTTTTTAGAGGAGGATCTTTGAGAATGTGGCAGAATTATTTTGGTCCCCAAACCAACATAATAGGTATTGATATAGATCCCGTGTGCAAGCAGTATGAAAATAATAATACTAAAATATATATTGGTGATCAAGCAAATGAAAATTTTCTTAAATCTATTTTAAATGTCAATGAAAAACCAGACATAATTATAGATGATGGGGGACATACCAGCAATCAACAAATAAGTTCTTTTAATTTTTTATTTGAAGAATTAAAACTTGGAGGAGTTTATTTAGTTGAAGATACACATACGTCTTATGCAAAAGAATTTCAAGATAGAGAAGACCAGCTAACTTTTATAGAATATGCAAAGATTTTGTCAGATGAATTAAATGACTGGTATAGAATTAAAGATTATAAACTTTATAAAAAAAAAATTGATCAAGTTGATGTAAGTTATTGGGCAAAATATATTTATAAAGTGTGTTTTTATAATAGTATTGTTTCTATAGAGAAAAGACAAAGCGAAACCCCATTCTCTGAAATAAGGTAGTTATCCAATAGAGTTGAAATAGAGTTTTACCAATATTTGATGTGCGATATATAAATTCTAAGCGAGTGAAGTATTAGAATCCCTTCGCTCGGTACAAATTTTAATCTCAACTTTAAAATTTAAAATCAAATAAGATTATTTTATGGTATAATAACTTATGAAGTATTTATTTACTCTACTTGTGCTTTTTTCTTCTACCACAGTATTTGCATATGAATAAATGTATTATTGTTCTCATGTCGACTCTGGAGGATTCCATAATAAAGGCAATGGTTATGAGTTACTACTTTTAAGTCTCAAGAAATTTAAAATTAAAATAGATTTTTCTAATCTAACTATTGATAGTAAAGATTTAAGTATGGAAAAAGGAAAAGCTGGATAAGCAAAATGTCAAACCACATATGATGCTGAATTTTTCAGTTGTAATAATGCTCTTGGCAGAATGTTTACAATCAACAGAAACTCTCTTAGATATACTTTTGCATCTACATTTGGTTATGTTAGTGGAACTGATAAAGATACTATTTGGGTAGCCTATGGCACATGTGAAAAATTTTAGTTTTATTACGTACAATATACTTTCAATATAGTTTTTGGTATTATCAAATTATGAAAATAATTATTTTATTATTATCACTTCTATCATTCTCATGTTGGGGTGAGTGGATTCCAGTTAGTCAAAATTCTCAAGGTGACACAACTTATTTTGATAATAAATCTATTTTGATTAAAGGCCCATATTTGCGCTATTGGGAACTTTCAGACTACAAAAATAATAATCAATACGGATACATGTCCGCTAAAATTTTTAAACAAGTAAATTGTAATTCAACTATTTTTCAAAAACTCCAGTTTATTTCATTTACTAAACCAATGGGAAAAGGAGAAATTATAGATAATTATAATCCAAATCAAAAACTAGTTACTGCTGCTTGGGGCTCATCAAATTATCACTCTCTTCGGGCTGCATGTCAGTTTTTTAATAAAATAAAATAAATCTATCAAGGTTGAAGTCGAGAGATCGAATCTCTTTACCACCCCATATTCTAAATCTACCCAAAAAAATACTTTAATATGACTTTATTATGGTTTTAAGTAATATTTAAATTATGAGAATTATAATTATCTTATTATCTTTATCTTTTATTCTTTTATCTTGTGAAAGAAATTATATTAAAGATTTAAAAATAGAAGGTATCTCTCTTGGAGATAGTTTAATTGATACATATTCAAAAAATGAAATTTTAGCAAATCAATGGAATTATTATGTCGATCTAGGTTTTAACTCATCCTCTTTTTTTCCTAAAGCTACAACATTTGAATATGAGCAAATAGAAGCAGGATATAAAATAGATGATGATAAATTTATTGTTCATAAAATTAGTGGAGTTATATTTTATGAAAATAATATTGAGCAGTGCTATCCTAAGAAAAAAGAAATTGTAAAAAAATTATCAGAGTCACTTAAAAATACAAATTGGGAAAACGATATATTTGAAGACAATTTAGGTAAATATGATTCAGAGTGGATTCTTCTTGAAGGTGGAGAGTATATTTCAGTTGATTGCTATGATTGGAAAACTGAAACAGAAAAAGAAAAAAATTGGGTCGATAATCTGCAAGTTAGAATTACTTCTTCTGAATGGGAAGTAATGCTATTGTCGCAATAAATATTAAATTTAGGATTGTGACTTTATACAGATATTAAAATAGATTAAATTCAAAGTACCCATGTTGTTGTTTTTAATGACCAACATTTTTAATTTTTTAACCAACCTTTCATTTAAAAATTAGTCATATACCAACTAATTCACTTATGGGAAAAAATAGGATATAGTTTCTTATGGAATTAATTGAAATTGCAAAAAAGTATTTTGAGTTCTTTTCAAATAAAGACATACAAAATTTAAAGAATTTATTTTCAGAAAATATTATTTTGAAGGATTGGGAAATAGAAGCGAATGGAATAAAGAGTGTATTAGAAGCAAATCAAAATATTTTTAATTCTGTTGATTCAATTGTTGTATCTTTGAGAAATATTTATCAAGATAAACTTGTTCTAATATGTGTTATTGATTTGGTTATTAACAACACCCAAAAATTAAAAGTAATAGATATTCTAAAATTCAATAGTAGTAAAAAAATTGAAGAAATTTTAGCATTTAAACAATAAACTATGAAAGAAAAACCCATTGTTCTTTACACAGATCATTATATAAATAGAAAATTGTGCCATAGTTTCGCTGTTGGATCTAAATCTTTAATGTGTCATGTAAATAATTTTAATGATTATACAAAAACAATTGCAACATATGGTTTTCTAAGAGGTACAGGGGATGCTATAAAAAAATCAAAAAATTTTTTTTATATTGACCATGGATATTTTAAACAGTCTTCTAGATTTTTTGAAAAAAGTAAAACTAAGTTAATTGACTTCGATGGATATTTTAGAGTTGTTTATAATGATTATTGGCATAATTCACTAGGTAATAAATCAAGTGATAGATTTAAGTCTCTTGGAATTGATTTAAAAGATTTAAACAAAAAAGGCGAATATATAATTCTCTCCGAACCAAGTATTGATGATATTAGTTATTTTAATTTAGATAATTGGATTAATAATACACTCCTTGAATTAAAAAAAATAACTGATAGAAAAATAATTATCCACAACCGAACCTCTGAAATTCCTTTATCTGAACTTTTAAAAAACGCATGGGCATTTGTTAGCAACCACTCGACTGCAGGATTTAAAGCAATGATTGAAGGAGTACCTGCATACTTTACAAATTCTACTTTAGGTAATATTTCAAGATTAAGTAGCATCGAAGAGCACAAAATAAATTATTCAGCTTTGTATAATTTAGCATATGAACAGTGGACTATAGAAGAAATTCAAAATGGTGAAGCTTGGGATTATTTATACAAAAATTTAAAAAACAAAATTATTTAAGTGATAATGTAACATTAAAACTAATAACTATTCTCTCCTCATTTGAAACATTTTCATTAACCGAATGATCTAGATAACTAGGAAATAGAACTAATGCACCTTCTACTGGACTTATTGAATTTACCATTGCATTTAAATGATTTGGTTCTTTTGAATGAGGATGTGAATATACGGGGGCTGGTCTTGGATCATAAAAAACTAAATCTCCTGAATTTTTTGGTGCTCTAACATAATACGCGGCACTTATTGCGCTATTGCCATGGTGATGTCTTGCATTAGCTGCACCACCAATATTTATTATAGCCCACATACTAGAAATTTTAATCAGTTGACTATTTATATCCCAGTTCATATCCACTAAAGCTTTATTTATTTGAGGAGATATCAAATTAATAAAGTTTTTTACTTCGGTGTCTTTAAGATCAAAATCGTTTGAGTGCCAACCTTTAATATTGCTTTTAATTATTCCTTTATCATCAACCTTTCTCAATTTTTTAATATATTCAAAAATTTCTTCGTTAGTTTCTTTATATTTATCGATTTTTGTTACCCATACAGGTGTTGGAAAAAAAAGGTTTGGACTAGTCATATTATTTCAATAGATTTGTTGATATATAAAATATATTTTAAAATGCATTAGTAAACAATTAATGAATAATATTTCAAAGAAAAAATTAACTAAATATGAATCACTTATTAATAAAGGTATTTCTAGTGCAAAAAAACAAGAATTTAAGGCAGCAGAAAAAATTTTTAATGATGCTATAAATTATAATAAACAAAAAGATGAAGCATATATCAATTTAGCTAATATTTATTTGATAAACAAGAATATATCTTCTTCTACTAAAATTCTTTTTAATTATTTAAAAGATGTAAAGTTCAGTATTAATATTTCGAATTATTTAGGTGATATTTGTATTAAATATAATAAGAATGATTATTTATTGGAACTTTTTAAAATTTCAAACCTTGATCAATTTGAAGTTAACCAAGAAAAGGCATATTTGTTTTTTTTGAGAGGTCTTTTTTTTGAAAAAGGTTTAGATTATAAAAATGCAATAAATTCTTATATTCATTCAATAAAATGTAACAAAAAATTTGTTAATAATTATTTAAAATTATTTAATTTATATGAGTCTACAAATGATTTAAATAACTATAAAAATATTTTAGATGAATCGTATAAATATTTAAACAAAGATGTTTATAATATATTAGATTTTTATAAATGTATTTATTTACATAGAATTAAAGACTATAATTCTTCTCAGCAAATAATTTTATCCAAAAATTTTAAAAAAAACTTCGTTGAAGATAAAGAAAAGTTAATTCGATTATTAGATATTGAGGCAAAAAATAATGAAAAATTAGGTAAATTTAATAAAGCATTTGAAGTTGTTCTCGAGAGAAACAGCAATATTATCGCACTTGAAGAAAACAAAAAATATAAGAAAGAAATAATGAATGATATTTTAGAAAAATATAAAAAATTTTATAAAAAAGTTAATATTAATAAAATTCTTAAGAATGAAAATTATAAAGAAGATAAAAGATTGGCTTTCCTTATTGGCTTTCCTCGTTCTGGAACAACATTATTAGACACAATATTGCGAACACATTCAAAAATAACTGTTCTTGAAGAAAAGCCATATTTGTTGAATGAAAGACATAATTTTTTTATAGAAAATAAAAATAATTTAGATGCTCTTAAAAATATAACTTCTGCACAAAAATTAGATATTAGAAAAAAATATTTTGAAAATATTAATTTTTATAAAACTAGTAATTTTATTATAGATAAATTTCCATTATCAATAGTTGAAATTGGATTTATTAAATGTATTTTTCCAGGAGCAAAAATTATTTTATCCATTAGGCATCCTTGTGATGTAGTAATTAGCTGTTTTTTTAGTTTGTTCAAAATTAACGAAGCAATGATTCACTTTCTTAATTGGAGTGATACTCTGAATTTTTATAATAATGTTTTTCAATTATTTGAGTCTTATGAAAAAGAACTTGATTTAACATATTATCAAATAAAGTATGAAGATGTTGTTACCAATTTTAAAAAAAACATCTCAGATTTACTTGAATATTTAGAATTAGATTATGAAGAAAATTTAATAAACTTTAATAATACTGCAAAAAAAAGATCAAAAATATTAACACCTAGTTATACGCAAGTTATAAAACCTCTTTATACTACTTCTATAGGTAGGTGGAAAAATTATAAAGATCGTATTAGCCCTGATTTATTTTTAGAAAAATGGATTAAAAGATTTAATTATTAATTTTTTTAAAGTGCTTTTCTACAAGTTTAATATTTTTCTTAACCTTTTTAGCTGTAATGTTATAATTTTTTCTACCACTTTTAATTTGAGGGTATTTTTTTATAAGTTTTGCTATAAGCTGATCTAAATTTTTATTTTTATTCAATGTTTAAATAACCTAAATTTTGTAAAGTACAGCGATATTTTATTTTTTACTGCAAACTTAATCGAGCTTTTATCATTTAGAGAGCCCGAAGGTTGAGCTATAACACTACAATTATTTCTTGATAATAGTGATATGCTATCATTAAAAGGAAAAAAACCATCAGATGCGCAAACAAAGTTTTTACTATTAGAATTTTTTTTCATTTGTTTTATTGCAGACTTTAGTGCATCAATTCTATTTGTTTGACCTGACCCTAAACCAATTGTTTGATTGTCTTTAGAAAGGACTATAGCATTTGATTTCATATGTTTCACAACCTTTAATGAAAATATTAAATCATCAATAACTTTATTTGAAGGTTTTTTTTCAGATACTAATTTTATAAAATTTTTATTAATTAATTTATTATTAACTTCCTGTTGTATCTCACCAAATATTGTTTCTTTATATTCTTTAGAATTGATTTTAATATTCTTAATTTTTATTAGAATAAGATTTCTTTTTCTTTTTAAAATACTTAATGCTGCTTTAGTAAAATCTGTAGCTACTATAATTTCAAAAAAATATTTTGATACAAAATTTGCAAAATTTTTATCTACGCCCCGATTTAGTAAAATTATTCCTCCAAATGCACTTTTTGTATCACATCCAAATGCTTTTTGAAAAGCTATATTAATAGAATTTGCTGAAGCAACGCCACACGGATTTGTATGTTTAATTATTACACAAGTTGGTTTCTTAAATTCTGTAAGACACTTATAGCCACTATCTACATCAATAATATTATTATAACTTATTTTTTTTCCATGAATTTGGTAGTTAAATAAAGAATTTTTACTCTTGGGTAAAAAGAAGGCTTTTTGGTTAGGGTTTTCTCCATATCGCATTTTGATTTTTTCTCTTTTTACCTTTTTATTATTTTCAAACCATTTATTAATTTGATTATCATAATTTGATGTTAATTTAAAAATCCTACCCGCCATTTTTTTTCTGAAAATAATATCTGTTAGACCTTTATTTTTTTTAATATTTACTATTAATGATTTGTAATCACTTAGTTCTGCAATTGGAGTTACATGTTCATAATTTTTACTAGCCGCTCTCAATAAACTAGGCCCACCAATGTCAATCATTTCAATAGTTTTATTTATGTCATTTGTATTTTTAAATTTTGAAAATGGATATAAATTAACTACAACAAGATCTATTTTTGGAAAGTTTAAATTATTAAATTCTTTTAAGTGTTTATCATTTTCTCTTCTAAACAAAATTGAACCATAAATTTTTGGATTAAGAGTTTTGACTCTACCATTTAAGATTTCTTTGAATTTAGTAATTTTAGAAATTTCTAAACAATCAAATCCATAGCTCTTGATTTTTTTTGCAGTTGACCCAGTTGAAATAAATTTATAATTATATTTAACTAAATCACCACACAATCTTTTAAGTCCATTTTTATTGTAAACTGATATTAATGCAAATTTATATTTTAAATTTTTTCTAATGACCATTTTTTAATAATTTTACTATTAGATATTATACCTTTGATTACAATTTGTTTTGTAGAACCAATTCTATTATTGTCAACAACAATACTATCTTCGACTATTAGCTCAGTATCACTCTTAAAAACCCACATATTATTTTTTTCTGTTTTTAAAATTATATTTTTTTTATTATTAGTAAAATTAAAAACCATATTTTCTGCAAGATGAAATCTAATATGATAAATAACCCTTTCAGCTATTTTTTTTAAAGATATTATTGTATCATATCCAATAATTTTATTTTCAATTTTATTAACTTCTATGCTTCTTTTTAAAATTTTTTGAAATTTCTTAGCATATCCATTATGAGAACCTTCCAAAATAAATGACTTTTCATCTTCATTTGAATTATATTGTACCGACTGTGGGTATTTTATGTGCGGAGTGTTTTCTTTAATTTCACTTACATTTGTATTTTGTAATACTATTGTTGAATGTGCTGCTGTATACCTTAAATATTCAGGGTTTTTACCATAGCTCTCAGTTGCACCACAGTTAGTAATAATTTTCTCATCATCACAACTAAATTCGAAAGAAAGTGTTCCAGCACTAAGATTACTACTTATTTTGTCTTTGTTAGGTTGTACGATATCAAAAAATATTCTTTTATTTTTATCTTTATAAAATGCTATACCATTTGATGCATTGATAAAATTTCTTGATCTTAAAAACTCTTCTTTATTAAGTGAATTAAAAATATTTTTAGTATAATTATTATTTGATCCATTGAATAGTGGAAAAGATCCATCAGCGTGAAAATATTCATTAAGAATTGAACTCATTTTAATTATTGTTTCATTATGATTTTTTAATATATCTTTTCTAAAAAATAAAAAAATATTTTTTAATTCTATTAAATTATTTAAAAATTTAGAATGTTCTAGGAGGTTATAACTCTTGTGCATACCAAGAGAGTCAATCTGATTAATCAAAATTTCTTCAAAGATCTCAATATTTTTTTTAAAATTTCTTTGAAGTAAAAAACTTGATAAAAACACTGCAACTACGTCATAAGATGTTAAATACCCAGTTTTTCTTTCATTAAACTCAAAAATACATCTATGCATATGAATGATAATTATCTTTTCTAAGATTTTTGACTCTTGTTTTGTTGATGATGAATTAATAAATTCATAATTGTAAATAATATTTATTAGTCTTTTTGATGTATAATCATCTGACCATGGAAAATTAATTTTACTTTTATTTGCTTTAAACCAATCGAAAATACTTTTTCTTGATAAATTGATTCCAATTTTGCCACCTAAATTATTTGAAAAGTTTAGAAAATCGAAATTTTGAACATATTTATAATTTTTATCTATAAAATTTTTTTTGAAAATAAATGTTTTAATTTGTTTGTAGTTTGTAAAATCAATTTTTTTAAAATTTAAATCTATAAAAGATAAATTTTTTTTATAATTTATTATATTTAAATATATTTTTACAAAAAATATTTTCTTAAAAAATTTCATTAGCTAGTTTTTTTTAAATATACAGCAAAATATCCGTCAATATAATGGCCTTTAAATCTTGTTGGTAATGTAAATAACATGTTTTTTTTTATAAATCGCTTATGTTCTTGATTACTTTTTTTTAAGTAAAAATTATTTATTTTAAAATTTTTGTTATTTTTTAAAAAGATATTTATTTGTTTAAAGGTTTCTATGTCTAAAAATGAGCAAACCATATATAATATAAGTCCATTTTTATTAAGCATAGTAGATGCTTTTTCTAACATTTTCTGCTGTATTTTTATTAAATTTTTTATTTTTGGACTATTTTTTTTAAAAAAAATTTCTGGATTTTTCCTTATTGTTCCCACAGCCGAGCATGGGGTATCAAGAATTATAAAATCAAATTTAAGATCAGGTTCGAAGTTTAGCAAATCTTCATTATATATTTGTGGATTAAATTGTAATCTTTTTATATTTTCTTTTAGTACATTCATCCTTTTAATGCTTTTGTCATTAACAATAATCGGCCTTTTTTTTGATAATATCTGAAAAGATTTACCTCCCGGAGCCGCACATAAGTCTATGCAATTACCTTCCAGTGCATCATTAGAAATATTATTTAAAGGTAGTGAAGATGAAAAGTCTTGCACCCACCACACTCCCTTTGAATAATTAGAGACTAAATTAATTTTTTTATTTTCTTTTAAAAAACATGATATTTTTGATGTCTTTATTATATCTTCTTCAAATTCAAATAAATTATGACTTTCTTTAATGACCAGATGAATACTTGGCTTTAGAAAAAAATTTTCTACAAAGGTTTTTTTTTCTTTATTAGTCAAGTTCCCAGTTTCATCTCTAAACCATTTAGGTAAATCTGAGAAAAAAATATTTGTTTTCTTTAATTTTTTTTTATTTAAATAAATCTTTTTAAGTAATGCATTTATAAAACCATGATAAACATTAATCTTCTTTGCAATTTCTACTGAAGAATTAATAACAGCATAATTTCTAAAGTCTAAAAAAACTAATTGAGTTATTGAGCTTATTAATAATAATTCTTCATTTATTTTTTGTTTTTTATTAGTAAATGATATCAAAATTTTTTTTGAATGAAAATAATACCTCATTGTAGTTAAAAGAACGTTATTTATGAATGAAATATCCCTTTCACTATTTTGATTTATTATTTTTTGTATCGATATATGATCTAGAGTCTTATTATTCTTATGTATATCATAGAGAATATTATGAATAATAAATCTTAATTTTATTCCTTTATCCATTGTACTTAAGTAATTTAATTTCTTTAATTAGTTTAAATTAAATATATTATAATTTATAGAGAACAATGTTTAGTATTTATGAGAGGTAATTTAGAAACAATTGTTGGAGCGATGTTTGCTGGAAAAACAAGTGAACTGCTTAAAAGAATACTTTGGGCTAAACATCAAAATAAAAAAATCGCTGTAATAAAGCCAAGTATTGACAATCGATACTCAAACGAAAAAATTATTACCCATAATGAGTTAAGTCATAAGTGTTATGCAATGATAAACTGGGATACTGCGCTTAAGGATTTTGTATTTGATAAAAAATTTATTGATGTTGTATTTCTTGATGAAATTCAATTTATGGATACTGAAAAAACTCTTAAAAATGTTGAAATAATTTTAAATAACGGAATAGATGTAGTTTGTGCTGGACTTGATCAAGACTCTAGAGGTAAACCGTGGGAGACTTCCTCAATGTTACTCGGATTATCAGATAAAATAATTAAAATATATGGATTTTGTAATGTTTGTGGCATGGAAGCTACAAAAACATTCAGAAAAACCGAAGGTGGAGAAAGAACACAAGTAGGCGCAGCTAATATTTATGAGCCAAGATGTTTAAAACACTGGCATCCAAGATAGTTATTTATTTTTTCTATTTTCTATTAAACTATTAACAACACTAGGGTCAGATAAAGTAGAAGTGTCACCTAGACTTTCAAATTCATTTGAAGCAATTTTTCTTAAAATTCTTCTCATTATTTTGCCTGATCTAGTTTTTGGTAAACCCGATGTTAAATGAATATAATCCGGTGTAGCTACTGGACCAATTTTTTGGCGAATTGTATTCTTTAATTCTTCAATAATTTGATCAGAGCCTTTCACACCAACATTCAAAGTTACGTAACAATACAGCCCATTTCCTTTTACTTCATGTGGATAACCAACCACTGCAGCTTCAGCAACATCTGGATGTGAAACAAAAGCACTCTCAATTTCTGCAGACCCTAAATTATGACCTGATACAATAATTACATCATCAACTCTTCCAGTTATCCAATAATAACCATCTTTATCTCTTTTACATCCGTCACCTGTGAAATATTTTCCATCGAATTGTGAAAAATAAGTTTTAATAAATCTTTCGTGATCACCATAGACAGTCCTCATTTGTCCAGGCCACGATCTCTTCAGACACAACATGCCTTCACATTCTCCTTCTAATTCTTCACCATCTTTATTTACTATACATGGCTCAATGCCAAAAAAAGGTTTTGATGCAGATCCTGGCTTTAGTTCAACTGAACCTGTTTGTGGAGAAATTAAAATACAACCTGTTTCAGTTTGCCACCAAGTATCGACTATTGGGCAATTTGAATTCCCAGGGATTTCAAAATACCATTTCCATGCTTCAGGGTTAATTGGTTCTCCAACTGTACCTAAAAGTTTAAGCGATGATCTGTTAGTTTTTTTTACAGGTTCATCTCCTTCACGCATCAAAGCTCTTATAGCCGTTGGAGCAGTATAAAAAATATTTACTTGATGTTTATCAACAATTTCCCAAAATCTAGAAAAGGTAGGATAATTTGGAACACCCTCAAACATTAATGTAGTTGCTCCATTTGAAAGGGGTCCATATATAATATAACTATGGCCTGTAATCCAACCTATATCTGCAGTGCACCAATAAATATCATTTTTATTATAATTAAAAATATATTCATGTGTCATTGATGCATAAACTAAATATCCTCCAGAAGTATGCATAACACCTTTTGGTTTTCCAGTTGATCCAGAAGTATAAAGAATAAAAAGTGGATCTTCGGCACTAACAATTTCTGGTTCACAAACATTTTTAACATCTGTTACTAAGTCATCAAAATAAAAATCTCTGTCTTTTTTTATATTAATTTCATTTCCTGTTCTTTTAATTACTAAACATTTTTTTACATCCGGACATTCTTCTAATGCTTTATCAGTTGTTTTTTTAAGTGGTATAAGTTTTCCTCCCCTAACACCTTCATCAGCTGTTACAACAAATTCTGATTTACAATCTTTTATTCTTCCTGCTATTGATTCAGAAGAAAAACCTCCAAAAATTATAGAGTGAACAGCACCAATTCTTGCACATGCTAACATAACGTAAGCAAGTTCAGGAATCATAGTTAAATAAATTGTAACTCTATCTCCTTTTCTAACTCCTATTTTTTTTAAAACATTTGCAGTTTTGCTTACCTCAATCAAAAGCTCGCTATAAGTTATTTTTTTAACATTATTTGGATCATCGCCCTCCCAAATTATAGCAATTCTATTTGGGTCTTCTTTTGCATGACGATCAATACAATTGTAAGAAACATTTAATAAGCCATCTTCGTACCAATTTATTTTAACATCATTTTTTGAATATTTTATGTTTTTAATAATCGTAAACTTTTTCTCCCAGTGAATTCTTTCCGCCTGTTCTTTCCAAAATTGCTCATTATTATCTATTGAATTTTTGTACATTGATAAATACTGCTCTTTATTTATCTTTGCTTGGTTAATCCACTCTGCTTTAATTTTCATATCTATAAGACTAG
>MDTA01144392.1_pt1 | contig 13485 bp, 11 predicted proteins | sample 811151 | NCBI WGS metagenome assembly MDTA01 (sample SAMN05326648, study PRJNA326480) | marine metagenome | isolation source: seawater | place: Indian Ocean: South | collected 2010 | reverse complement strand
TTCTCTACTTTGTCTACATTTTTACCTAAGCTAATTTTCCATCTTCTAAGAAGTCTGAAAATATGAGTGTCTACGGGAAAAGCATCTTTTCCAAAAGCCTGACACATCACAACTGATGCAGTCTTATGACCTACGCCAGGTAAAGCCTCTAAGTCCTCAAAATTATCTGGAACAATACTATTGTGCTTATCTATCAAAATTTTCGAAAGACCATAAATAGCTTTAGATTTTTGAGGAGATAGTCCACACGGCCTAATTATTTGCCTGATATCTTCTACAGACATTTTAATCATTTTTTCAGGTGTATCAGCTTTCTGAAATAAATGTGGAGTAACTTGATTAACTCTTTCATCTGTACATCTAGCAGATAAAAGAACTGCTATTAATAAAGTATAGGAATCCTTGTGATTTAAAGGTATAGGAGTTTCAGGATATAAATCCTCAAGGGTTGAAATAATAAAATTTATTTTTTCCTTTTTTTTCATTTAAATCAAAAAAATAGATGATTAAATCTACTATAATTTAATTTAAAATAATTGGATTTTTATTATTTGAATCTTTAAATCGAACAGATTTTGAGTAATCATTCAAAAATTTAATTGTCTTTTCTTTTGACTTTTTTGAAAGAATTATTTCTTTTTCTATTTCGTTAATTTCTTTATTTAAAAAGTTGTCTATTTTTTCTAATTGAGTTTGAGTAAAAGTCTTTATCATATGCCATTTTATATTTAATAATCTCTAGAACGAAGGCAAATAAAATATATTGTAAATAATTTCGTAAATTTATTATATAGATTAATTACCCTAAAATTTTAAAAAAATAATTATGAAAAGATTTGTACACTTATCTCTTTTTCTTTTTTGCGCATTGTTGTTTTCTCAAAATGAAAACTATAATGGAATAAGTTATCAAGGAGTAGCAAGAGATGCAGAAGGAGGAATTCTTTCTAATCATCCGATTAGTGTAATATTTAGAATAGTTGACAATCCACAAGGTGAAGGCCAATTATACCAAGAAACACATAATGTAACTACCGACTCTTATGGACTATTTAATCTTTCTGTTGGATCAGGAGAGCAAGAACAATATAGTTACGGTGAGATACAGTGGGGGTCGTATGACTATTGTGGATTAGCAGTAAGTATTGATTTTAATAACGATGGTATCTATGCTGATATGGGAGTTATGAAAATGGAAGATGTGCCAACTGCAAAATGGGCTAATATGGCAGGAGAAGCAAACTATGCAGAATATTCAGGTAATGCAGGGCTTGCAAATATGGCTAGTTATGCTAATAACGCTAGTGGAGATTTATTAGATATCATTACTGATCTGCAAGAACAAGTAGCAGCACTGCAAAATAATAATGCGAACAATAATAATGCAGAGTTACTACAAACTATAGAAACTCAAAGTGCACAAATCACTCAATTACAAAATCAGATCAATGATTTGTATAATGCTTTAGGTTGGGCTATGCCTCAAATAAATGGATTAACAATTGATAATGTAATTATTTACTCTGGAGGAGATTTAGATAATTTTGATAATATAAATTTTGATTAAACAGAATGAAGCTTCTCCTAACTTACATATTAACTCTTTTCTCTTACTGCATCTTTGCTCAAGGTGTTAGTAATGCTGGTACAGCACCTGGAACACATGCTTCAGAAAGCGAAGAAGGATATGTATCAGGAACACTAGGTCAATCTATGTCCGGCACAGGAGAGAGTGAAGAAGGAGATGCAACGCAAGGAATGGAACAGCCTAGTGAAGTAGAAATGTTTACTACTAACCTATTAGGAGAGTCTGATTTAAATATTTGTTTTGGAGACTTAAATGGACGAATTGGATGGGTAAGCCCTGGTATTTCCGGAGGTGTTCCATTTAATGGAATTGATGAGTATAATGACGCAGTTGCCAACGGAGAAGTCGTACCCGGAACACCAGTAATTGACCCAGAATCAATAGGTAGTTTTTATTTAGGACCCTTTGTTTACGAAGATAATAACGGTTGTGATGGTATATATGATGGAACAGAGACCTTAATGACTGACCCTTATTCTTTACCTAGTGGATGTTATATTGTTTTTGTTATTGATGCGGTTGGGAATCAAAGTACACCTACAAGTATATTTATTGAATCGCCAAGTCAAATTACATCATTAATTCCTCTTATTACTAATGAATGTGATAATAATGCTGATGGCTCCATTAGTGTAACAATTGAAGGAGGAACTCCTTTCTCTATCGGTGATGAATATATTTACTCTTGGACGGGTCCAAATGGATTTACAAGCTCAACAAAAGACATAACAAATCTTTCAGCAGGAGTATATACTCTAATAGCAAAAGATCAAAATGATTGTATGCAAAACTTTAATTTCACAGTAAATTCTATGAGTTGTGGTGCTAGCCAAATAATTGATTTAATTGAGGGCTGGTCAATTATCTCAACATATATTGACCCAATTGATGATAACATTGAAAATGTTTTTGATGATGTAATTGGTAACGTATCTACTCAACCTAATTTTATTGAAGTAGTTGTTAAAGACGAATTAGGAAATGTATTTTGGCCATATTTTGGTTTAAATAGCATAGGCGATTTAACAATTGGAAAAGGTTATCAAGTTAAGATGAATTTTTTTAATCAATTAGAAATATACGGAGATGTAATTCCTTATAACACACCATTAATTCTTAATTCAGGCTGGGGATTACTTGGCTATCTTCATCAAGACCCTTACAATGTAGAATTTTTAATGGAGTCCATTGTAGATGAACTAAATCCTTCTGCAAGTAATTTAATAATATTAAAAGCCGGTGATGGAAATGTGTACTGGCCAACATTTTCTCTTAATAATATCGGAAATCTAAATCCAGGAGAAGGTTACCAAATAAAAATGAATACTACACAAGTATTCTCTTACCCAAATATTTCTGGGCAAAGAAATGATAATTTCAATATTCAAGAATCTATACATTTTGAAAATCCTATGCAAACTGATCAAAACATGACTATAGGAATTCCTTACTATGCATGGCAAGAAACTCCAAAAATAGGAGATGAAATAGCTGCTTTTGATCAAAATGGAAATATTATTGGAATAAGTATTTTCAATGGAAATCATTTAGCATTAACTATTTGGGGAGATGATGTAACAACGTACCATAAAGATGGCGCAAATGAATATGAAAAAATATCATTTAAATTATGGGACTCTGTTAATAATACTGAGAAAGAACTTGAATTTGTTTGGGAAAGGGGTGGAGATAGTTACATAAAAAATGGTATTAGTATAGCCCAAAACATTATATTAAATAAGCAAGGTGATAGTAAAAATATAATTTCTATAACTGACATATTAGGAAGAGAAATTAACTCCGAAATAAAAAATCAAATTCTTTTCTTTAAATATGATGATGGAAATATATCAACTAAATATATATTTAGGTAAGTACTACTCCCTTTTTATTCATTATCTTTCTAATATTAATAAGTGCATATCGCATTCTTCCTAAAGCAGTATTTATACTAATATCACATTTGTCAGCAATTTCCTTAAAACTCATGTTTGAAAAATATCTAAGTTTAAGAACCTCTTTTTGGGTCTCAGGTAACTCATTAATTAATATATTTAAATCATCTATAACTTGCGATTTTATCAATGATTCTTCTGAATTAAGAGAATGATCACTAATTACATCGAATACATCAAATTCATCAGTTGGTTTTAAAAATCTATTTTTTTTCTTTTTTCTAAAAAAATCCATAATTAAATTATGAGTAATGGTCATTGCCCAAACAATAAATTTACCTTCCTCATTATATTTTCCTTTTTTTAATGAATTAATAATTTTAATAAAAACATCTTGAAAGATGTCTTCAGCTGTATCTTTATCTCTAACTTTTGATAAAATATAACCGAAAATTCTACTTCTGTGTCTATTAATTATAATATTAAGAGCACTTTCTTTACCATTTATATATAAGCTAATAATCTCCCTATCGCTTAGTTTTGAAGAAATATTCATATCTATCCTATTTTAAATTAAACTTTGATTTAAGGTAGATATATTCCGATAGGCTTTTTTAATTGATTAATAAACAAATATACGAAATTTTTAAAAAACAGGAAAAATGACAATTAACATATGAATAAAATTGATAAATTTAGCTCCATGTTAAAATTATATATAATTGGCTTATCAATTCTTTTTATTGCAATAATTGCAAATACATTAGCAGGATATTTAAATCTAAACACATGGTATGGATTTGCAAATGAAATAATACAATCAAATTTTATAATTGCCATAAAAAAACAAAATATTGAAGACTTAATTTGGTTGTTTATAATTTACCCCATTGTTCTTAGCTTAGGTTATTTAATTGGTTCTAAAATAAATGTTCTTATATTTTAAATGAAAACAAAGGCATCTATTGAAAATAATATAATTATTAAAGGAGCAAGATTAAATAATTTAAAAAATATAGATGTAAAAATTCCTAGAAATAAATTTACAGTAATAACTGGTGTGTCAGGATCAGGAAAATCTACATTAGCATATGATACTATTTTCGCAGAAGGACAAAGAAGATATTTAGAAGGTTTATCATCCTATGCAAAGCAGTTTTTAAATAAAATGAATAAACCTGAAGTTGATTATATTAAGGGAATATCCCCTGCAATTTCAATTAAACAAAAAACTAATACAAATAATCCAAAATCCACAGTTGGAACATCTTCAGAAATATATGATTTAATTAGAATTCTTTTTAGCAGATTTGGTAAATTTCATTTCCCTAATAGTAAGGAAGAAATAAAAAAATATTCAACAAAAGACGTAATAAAATATATATCAAAACTAAAAAAAAATCAAAAGTTTCTAATTTGCTATCCAACAAAGAACATTTCTAAAGCAATCGAAATAGGTCTAAAAAGATGTATACAAAATGATTCAATAAAAAATATTTCGGAAATAAATATAAAAGAAAAAGAAATTAATATAGTTGTCGATCGACAAATTTTAAATGATATAAAACTAATTAAAAATAATATAATAGAATCATCCGAACTAGCATTTGAATTAGGAGACGGTGTATGTGAAATTCGAAATGAAAATGGAAAATTACTTAAAAGATTCACTAATTTTTTAGAATATAACTCAAATAGAATTGAAGAACCTATTCCAAATACATTTAATTTTAATAGCCCATATGGAGCATGCGAAACATGCCATGGCTACGGAGATATACTAGGCATTGATGAGGATAAAGTAATCCCAAATAAAAACCTAAGTATAACTGAAAATGCGATTGTACCATGGTCATTCCCTTCAACAATAAAATGGAAAAGAAAATTAATAAATGAATCAGAAAATATTGGAATTAATGTTAAAACACCCTACTCAAAATTATCTAAAGATGAAGTCTTAAAATTATGGAATGGAGTGGGTAAATTTAAAGGTATAAATCAATTTTTTAATAGAATAGAAGAAAAATCATACAAAATACAATATAGAGTAATGTTATCTAGATACAGGGGGAGAACCTCTTGTCCAAATTGCAAAGGAACTAGATTAAAAAAAATAGTAAACGATATAAAATTTAAAAATCTAAATATTAATGAAGTTGTAAATATGCCTATTAGACTATTAGAAAAATTTATTAATAATATTTCACTAAGTGCTGAAGAGAAAATTGTAGGAGACAAAATTTTATTTCAAATTAAATCAAGACTTAAACTACTAACTGATTTAGGACTAAGTTACCTTTCTCTTTCAAGGAAATCATCTACATTATCGGGCGGAGAATCTCAAAGAATTAATATTGCTAAATCAATAGGTAGCGGGCTAGTTGATACTTTATATATTTTAGATGAACCAAGTATTGGTCTACACAATACAGACACTAAAAAATTAATCAATATATTATTTCAATTAAAAGACCTCGGTAACACAATTATTGTTATTGAACATGATTTAGATATAATTAAAGCTGCTGACTATACAATTGATTTAGGAATAACAGGGGGGGAAAATGGAGGACATATTATTTTTACAGGTTCCCTTAATTCTAAAGTAAAAAGTGATAGTTTAACAAAAAAATATTTTTTAAAAGAACTTAAAATTGAGATACCTAAAAAAAGAAGAAAGAAAATTGGAGAACTTTGGATTAATAATGTAACAAAAAACAATTTAAAAAATTTAAAATTAAAATTTCCACTTGGAATATTAACTACGATATCTGGTGTAAGCGGATCTGGAAAAAGCACACTATTAAGAGATGTTTTATATCCAAGAATTCAAAATCTTCTTAAGAAGAAAATAATCGAAAATATTGGCGGAGATACTAATATTTTCAAAAATATAGAATTTGTTAAACAAGGTTCTATTGGAAAAACTAGTAGATCAAATCTGATTACATATTTAAAAGGTTTTGATGAGATTAGAAAATTATATGCTAAACTTAAATATTCAAAACTAAATAATTTAACTCCTAAGCATTTTTCATTTAACACAGATGGAGGAAGATGTGAAACATGTAAAGGTGATGGTCATATCTTAATTGACATGCAATTTATGTCAGATATAAAAGTTAAGTGTGAAGATTGCGAAGGAAAAAGATATAAAGAAATTGTTTTAAATGCTTATTTCAACAAAAAAAATATATATGACTTGCTTAATATGACAATTGATGAACTATATGAATTTTTATCAAAATTTAACGAAAGAAAAATAATTAAATATTTAGATCCTTTAAAAAAGGTGGGACTAGGCTATATTAAAGCTGGACAAACATTAAGTACTTTAAGTGGCGGGGAACTACAAAGACTAAAATTAGCTTCGTTTATAAATAGCAATCTTGAAAATAGCATTTTAATATTTGACGAACCAACTACGGGTTTGCATATACACGACATAAAAAAACTACTAGCATCATTTAATGAAATTCTCAAAAATAATAATACTATTATAGTTATTGAACATAATATGGAAATCATAAAATCTTCAGACTGGATTATAGAACTTGGCCCTGAGGGAGGTAAGAATGGAGGGAAAATAATTTTTGAAGGAACACCCGAAGATATGAATAAAGTAAATACAAATACATCTAAAGAGCTTAAAGTTTATTTAAAATAATCCATCCATTGTTTATTATAAAGATCTGAATAATATCCCTTTTTAGATAGAAGATCTTCATGAGTTCCATCTTCCATAATTTTTCCATTTTTAAGGAATATTATCCTATTTGCATTCTTTATTGTGGACAGCCTATGAGCAATAATTATGCAAGTTTTAGAGTAGGAAAATTTATTTATAGCTTTTTTAATTAATTCCTCTGTGTTTGAATCTAAGGAGGAAGTTGCTTCATCAAAAATAATTAATTCTGGATTAGACATGTACACCCTTAAAAAAGAAATTATCTGCCTTTGACCTAAAGATAAATTTTTACCTTCTTCTCCAACATGAAATTCAAGACCGTTAGGAAAAGAATTAATTATATCCATTAAGCCAATTTCTTTTATGGAAGAAATTACATTTTCTTTGGATTGATTGTTTGAAAATATTATGTTATTTAAAATTGTGTCACTAAATAAGAAAGGGTCTTGATGAATAACACCAATATTTGATCTTAAATATGAAATATCAAAACTCTTGATATCCCTTTTTCCAACATAGATCTCTCCAGAATTTATTTCATAAAATCTTAATATTAAATTAATTATTGTTGATTTACCGGATCCAGTAGGACCAACTATAGCCAATGTTTTACCATATTCAATATTTAAATTAAAATTTTCAAATATTATTTCATCCTTTTTATATGAGAAGTTAACATCTGTAAAAATAATATCTTGTTTAAATGTATATTCTTTAACTGATCCGATGTTTTTTTCTAATTCACGTTCTTTAGACATTAATTCAAAAACTCGAGATGACGCAACAACCCCCATCTGTAAAACATTAAACTTATCCGCCATTGATCTCAAAGGTCTAAAAAGCATATTAATAAATAAAATAAAAGAAATTAACTGACCTAAAGACGTATTTAAATTGTTATTAGATGATAGTATCATTTCACCTCCATACCATATAATTAATCCCATAGATACAGCAGAGAATATATCAATTATAGGTACAAAAATTGAAAAATATAAAACAGTTTTAAGATTATATTTTAAATGAGAATGATTAATTTCTTTAAATTTTTTTAACTCACGATCTTCATTATTAAATATTTTAACAATATTCATACCCAAAATATGCTCATGTACAAAAACATTTAATTTAGATATATACAATCTTATTTTTTGAAACGATTTTTTCATTAATTTTTGAAAAATTAAAGTTGAAAAAATTAAAAAAGGAAAGAAACTTATACTAACTAAAGCAAGTTTCCAATTCATTAAAAACATAAATAAAATAATTAAAAATATTTTAAATATATCTGCAAAAACAACTAGTAATCCTTGTGAAAAAATTTGCCCTATTGCCTCAATATCAGAAGTAACTCTTGTTAGTGTTTTGCCTGTAGGGTTTTTATCGAAATAACTAATTCTAAATTTTAGAATTACAGAAAAAATATCATTTCTAATATCTCTAATTATTGATTGCGCCAGATAATTTGATTTATTTATAAATAAATACTGACATATAGATTCAAATAATAAAACAATAAAAATTATTGCAATAAAATTTAGTAAAGTATCAGGGAAATAATTATTTATTTTGTCTATAAAATTATTGGTAGAATTACTGAAGTTAATGTATTTATCAAAGGCAATTTGAATTAATACTGGCCTAGAAGCAGAAAGAATACTAAATAAAATGGATGTAATAATAGTAAATAAAAAAATATTAAAATGCTTGTTAGCATATCTAATTGTTTTTCTAAATGATTTAAAATCAAAAAAATTACTCACTTAAACTATTTTTTGGATATTCAACATTTACTAAATATAAACCATGAGCTGGAACTGAAAATCCTGATTCTTTTCTATCTTTTTTTAATATGATGTTAATCATTTCCGATTTTTTAATTTTAGATGAAGAATAATCAATTAAAGTCCCAACTATAGACCGAACCATATTATGTAAAAATCTATTTGCAGTAATTTTAAATATGAACATATCTTTACTTAAAATACAGGAAGCATACGTTACGTTACATATTCGATTTTTAACATCAGATTTGGATTTACAAAATGAGCTAAAATCCTTTTCTCCTAAAATTAAAGAACAACCTTCATTAAATAATTTTAAATTTAAATTTTTGGGATAAAAAAAAGATCTATTAATTAAGAAAGGATCTTTTTTAAAGTTAATCCAATATTCATAAGTTCTAGAAACAGCTGAAAATCTAGCATGAAAGTTGGGAGAAACTTCGATAATACTATTAATTGAAATATTATCTGAAGTTAATCTATTTAATTTAAATTTTAATTTATCAATTTTAAAAGGTTTATTATAATCAAAATGAGCAAATGATTTAATAGCATGAACACCAGCATCAGTTCTTCCAGCACCCATTAATTTTATATTTGAGCTTAATACAGTGGACAAACATTCTTGTAATTCACCTTGTATCGTTCTATCTTTAGACTGAACTTGCCAACCAAAATAACCTAAGCCATTATATGAAATCTCTAATAAGTATCTGTTCATAATATGTAAAAATAAAAGTAAATATTTTAAATTAGAATTATACAGATAAACTTAATATGAAAAAAATTGCAATTATATCTGATAGCCATGGTTTTTTAGACCAAAAAATAATTAATCATATAAAAAAATGTGATGAGTTATGGCACGCAGGAGATATTGGTAATATTAATACTCTAGATTATTTAGAAAAAATTATTAATATTAAAGCTGTATACGGTAATATTGATGGTCAAAAAATTAGAACAAGATGTCCTGAAAATTTATTTTTTAATTGTGAAGGAATTAGTGTTCTAATGACACATATTGCAGGAAGACCTGGTAAATACACACAAAGAGTTAAAAAAATAATACAAAAACAAAAGCCAAATCTATTTATTTGTGGACATTCTCACATACTTCTTGTAAAAAAAGACCTAGAATATAATCATCTACACATAAATCCGGGTGCAATAGGAAAAGAGGGTTTTCATAAATATAGAACAATGATAATTGCTGATATTAATGATAAAAAAATTCAAAATTTAAATGTTGTTCAATTTAAAAAAAATTAAATTCTATTACTTGATTTCACTAAATCATAGTCTTTTTTAATATATAAAGATGCTAAACCATAAAACAAAAAAATAGCATAAATAAATAAAATCCCTAATATTTCATCATATAGAGGATAGCAAGATTTAAATGACAACCAATTAAATGAAAAAAAAAGTGGACAAATTTGAAAATACATATTAAATAAACACATTTTATATTGAACTACTCTTCTTTTGAAGAAAAAAAAAGATACTATTCCAAGAATTAAACTTATACAAAAAAACATGTTTAAAACCGGTTCATTAGAAACGCTTAAATTTAAATTACACTTAGAAGAATCTATAATATCTATAAAAAAAATAATTATAGACGTCAAAACTAAAGATATAATGATAAATAATGTTTGTTTTCTTTGTATCATAGTAAAAATAATTTTTAAAAAAAAATACTAAAAATTTTAATATATATTTTGCTTTATTAAAAATATTTATTGTAAAATTGTAACAGATTAGCTTAAAAGGTTAGTTTAATTCTTTACTCTATTATTAAATTAAATAGACTTTCAAATAAATATACTGTAATACAAATCCTTTCATTCTAATTTATTTAAATATTATAAATATGTTTGACATTACACAACTAAAGAAAAAATTACTTCCAGAACTTCAAAAAATTTCAGAAGATCTTAAAGTAGAAAATTACAAAAAATATAAAAAAATTGATTTAATTTATCAGATCTTAGATAAACAGGCCCTTCAAGATAATGATTCACCTAAAAAAAATAATACTAACAATAAATATACTGATAAAAAGAAACCTTTTTTTAATAAAAATAAAAATGGAGCATTAGATAAAAATGATGAGAAAAGAGAAAGAAAAAGACATAATCCACAAGGTCACTTTAAGAGAAAAGAATATGATATTGAAGGAATTATTTCAGGCGAGGGAGTTTTAGAGATAATGCCAGACGGTTATGGCTTTTTAAGATCTTCTGACTACAATTATTTAAATTCTCCTGATGATATTTACGTCTCTCAATCACAAATTAAATTATTTGGACTAAAAACAGGAGATACAGTAACTGGACAATTAAGACCCCCAAAAGAAGGGGAGAAATTTTTTCCCTTGGTTAAAGTTGAAAAAATTAATAATTTGGATCCAGGGAAAATGCGAGACAGAATATCGTTCAAACATAAAACACCATTATTTCCTGATGAAAAATTTGATTTATCAAAAACAAATACAATATCAAATAGGTTAATTGATTTATTTGCTCCTATAGGTAAAGGTCAAAGAGGCTTGATTGTAGCTCAACCTAAAACTGGAAAAACTGTTCTTTTGAAAGAACTCGCTGGCGCAATTTCATCTGCGCATCCGGAAGTTTATCAAATTGTTTTATTAATAGATGAAAGACCTGAAGAAGTGACAGATATGGCAAGATCTGTAAAAGGTGAGGTAATCGCTTCAACATTTGATGAGCCAGCTGATAGACATGTAAAAGTTGCAAACATTGTTTTAGAAAAAGCTAAAAGACTTGTAGAATGCGGTCATGATGTTGTTATTTTATTAGATTCAATTACAAGACTTGCTAGAGCTTATAATACTGTTGCCCCTGCTACTGGAAAAGTTCTATCTGGAGGTATTGACGCTAATGCACTGCATAAACCTAAAAGATTTTTTGGCTCTGCAAGAAACATTGAAGGAGGAGGCTCTCTAACTATAATTGCTACAGCTCTAGTAGAAACAGGATCAAAAATGGATGATGTAATATTTGAAGAATTTAAAGGTACTGGTAACATGGAATTACAACTAGACAGAAATATTGCAAATAGAAGAATTTATCCAGCAATTGACCTTGTTAATTCAGGAACAAGAAGAGAAGATTTATTAATAAGCAAGGAAGAACTTCAAAGAATATGGATTTTAAGAAAATACCTCACCGACATGAAACCTATAGAGGCCATGGAGTTTATTAAAGATAGAATAGCGAAAACCGAAAATAATGAGGAATTTTTAATATCTATGAATGGTTAATTTTGTTTAAATAAATCATTGAAATTTATACCACCAAAATTACCAGAACTCATTAAAAGAAGATTTACGTTTTCCCATTTAAAATTTAATAATTTATTATATAAATCTGCAGAATCATCAAATATAATTATGTTATTATGATTTATTTTTTTTAAAATATCATTAGGTTTAAACAATTCAAGATTCTTTCTTTTGAGCTCATTCTTTGAGTAATATATAAATACAATATCAGAATGTACGAATGAGTTAGCATATTCAGAAATAAACTTATAATTTAAACTACTAAATGTATGTAATTCTAAACAAGATAATAACTTTCTTTTTGGATATAGATCTTTGACAGCTTGAGTACTAGCTAAAACTTTTGATGGTGAATGAGCAAAATCTAAATAGACATTATTGTCTTTTATAATATTACCCAAAAAATTTAATCTTTTAGATGCTCCTTCATAAGAAGTCATTGATTTAAAAAATAATTCTTTTTTTATACCTAAATTTTCACAAATTAAACTAGCAACTTGTAGATTACATAAATTATGTTTACCAAAAATTTTTAATTGAAATTCTTGATTATTATATTTTAGAATAAACCTACCTTGATTTACCTCGAAATTTGGTACTGAATAAGATTGAGCACCACAAAAGTTTTCTTCAACAATTTTTTTTAATACAGAATCATTTTTAAAATAAAAAAGACTAGATTTTTTTGGAGTTTTTTTAATTAAATTTTTAAACACATTACAATAAGATAAAAAAGTAGGATAGACATTTATATGATCCCATGAAATTCCTGAAATTACTAATATGTTAGGCCTATAATGCATGAATTTTGGCGTCATATCTAATTTTGAAGAAAAGTATTCATCACCTTCAATCACCATAATTTTCTTATCAGAAAGGCTAACCATATTATTAAATCCATCTATTTTTGCACCAACTAAATAGTCAAATGAAAAATTATTTTTTTTAAGGGCATGCATTACCATGGAAGTTATTGTAGTTTTTCCATGGCTTCCCGAAATTACTATTTTAAACTTATCTTTTGATTTTTCAGCTATAAACTCAGGAAATGAATATATTTTTATTTTTTTAATTTTAGCAGATGCTAACTCAGGGTTATCTAATTTAGCATGCATACCTAAAATTATTAAATCTAAATCTTTTTTGATTTTTTTTGGATACCAACCATATTTACTAGGTAAAATACCAACATTATTTAAATTTGATCTTGCAGGTTCATA
>MDTA01183339.1_pt1 | contig 13486 bp, 12 predicted proteins | sample 811151 | NCBI WGS metagenome assembly MDTA01 (sample SAMN05326648, study PRJNA326480) | marine metagenome | isolation source: seawater | place: Indian Ocean: South | collected 2010 | reverse complement strand
TTCTTGGACTTTCATGATTAAACAGAATGCCATTACATGCGAATATATCATAAGCCTCCCTATAATTTATTGTTATCCAATGAGAAAATAACTTAGACGCAGCATAAGGACTTCTTGGATAAAATTTTGTTTTTTCAGTTTGCGGGATATCCTGTACTTTGCCAAATAATTCGGACGTACCAGCCTGATAAAATTTTATCCTCTTTTTTTTTCTTAGGTTTTTTATTATTTCCAATATTCTCAAAGTTCCAAGAGCGTCTACATTTGCAGTATATTCTGGTTGTTCAAATGATACACCTACATGAGATTGAGCAGCTAAATTGTATATTTCATCAGGCAAACATAAATTTATAATATTATTTAGTGAAGAACTGTCGGTCATGTCCCCATAATGTAAAAAAAAATTTTTTCTTTTCTCATGCGGCTCCTCATAAATATGATCAATTCTACTTGTGTTGAGTGAAGATGATTTTCTCTTTATTCCATGTACAACATAATTTTTACTCAACAAAAATTCTGCTAAATAAGAGCCGTCTTGACCAGTGATACCAGTAATTAAAGCTTTTTTTTTCATGAAAACCTACTTGATCTTCTAACAAAAAAAATAAAAAAACCAATAAAAAACCAAAGATTAGTTGCAAATACTGTGCCACTGAAAGAACCGGTAGGTTTAAAAGGAAATAACATAGAACAAATAATTGATAAAATAAATATTATATATGGATCATTAAAAGTAATTTTCTTTTTCTTTATAAATTCGTGAAAAATTAAAAAATATATTGAAATAATAAACAAAAGAAAACCGAGCAAACCTGTTTCAGAAAGTAATTCAAAATATATATTATGAGGATGAGTCGAACAACCAAGTGATGTTGTCTTTTCTACTATGCCATAATTATTTAAAACTGAATTAGTTTCATACTTATTTTTTTTACATATCTCTCTAAAACTTTTAAAACCACTACCAAAAAAATAATGATCTTTAAATATTTCATATGCAGTAATGTAATGTACCCCCCAAGGAGTTTGAATAAGTTTCTGAACAAGATTTCCTTCTTGAGATTTTATTAAATTTACTGGCCACTCCACATATCGATGTTTAACATGATCGAAATTTTTAAAAGCAAAAGAGGATAAAATTAAAAATAGTAAAGATAATAATAATAAATATTTTCTTATTTTAAAATTAAATAATAAATTAAAAATAAATATTAATATTAAAGTTAATATTGCACTTCTTTCTCCACTTACTATTGTGCCTAAAATTATCAGTAAAAAAGAAATTAAAAAAAAAATATTTGAAACAAAGTTTTTTTTTAAAAATTTATTTAGAATAAACAAGGAAAAAATTCCAAAAGTAGATAAATATGAACCAGCAATAAATTCATCGCCAAAAAAGCCAGAGAATCTCTCACAAAGTTCAGGATCATATTTGCCTTTATGATAAATACACATACCAGCGTTATATCCAAATAAATCCTCTCCATTAAAATATTGTATCAGAATATCAATACTTAAAAAAATAGAGAAAAAGCTAAAAATAATAGAAAAATGTTTTAAAAGAATTTCTTTAGTGATTAAAATTTTATAAATAATAAAAGATAAAATAAAAAATCTTAAAAAAGAAATACTTTTTTCAATTCCATAAGATATATTTTCTGCAATTAAAGAATTAAAAATAATATAAAACCAAAAAAATAATGGGAAAATAAAAATTAATAATTCATTCTTTTTAATTTTAATCACTTGTTTATTTACATTAAAAATAAAATAAATTAATAAAATCAAAATAAATAGATTAATCATTGAAGGTCCATACAAAATAGCAAAAAGGAAAAAACAAATTATTACTAAAAATATAATTTCTGATAATTTCAATTGAATATTAAATTTCTTAATCATATATTAAAAATGTGAGCTATTTAATTTATACATTATTTTTTTCAACATTCTTAATTAGTTTATTTTTGATTGTAAATTATAGAAATCAAATTGGAAAATACTTAAATGTTCTAGATAAACCTACAACAAATAAAATTCATACGGAGATTACTCCTTTAATTGGTGCATTACCTATATTTTTACACTCAGTAATTATATTTATCTTTTATTTTCTTCACGAAACAAATTCTTATGTAATAACAACATTCACTATATCCTACTTTTTTTTAGTACTTGGGTATATTGACGATAAATATAATTTAAATGCTTACATCAAATTATTTGTATCACTAATTTTTCTATATTTAATACTTCAAAATTACGAAATTTTAACAATCAAATTTCTTTATTTTGAAACATTTCAAATAAAGTTATTTTTGGGAAACTTTTCAATATTTTTTTCTATTCTTTGCATTCTTTTGTTAATGAATGCATTAAATTTAACTGATGGGATTAATGGTTTAGCATCTTTAATAAAAAGTTTTTGGTTTTTTTTTATTTTTATATATTCAAGCACAGGTTTTGAAAGCCATATTTATTTTATTTTAAGTTTATTAATTTTTATAAATACTTTTTTCATTTATAAAGGAAAATATTTTTTAGGTGACTCTGGCACTTTATATCTTAGTAGCTTATTTAGCGTTAGCTTTATTTATATCTATAATTTAGAATTTCAAAGTCAAAATATAATTTCTGTAGAAAAAATTTTTATACTTTTTATGATGCCTGGAATTGATATGTTAAGATTATTTATTACACGAATTATTAATAATCGAGATCCATTTAGTGGTGATCTTAATCACCTACATCATATTCTTTTCAATTATTTTGGAACAACTAAATCACTAATTATATATATAATTACTTTTTTAATTACAAATTTAGCAAGTTATTTAAATATTGTTTCTCCAATAATAATTATATCTGCTTATATTTTGATTTATATTATTTTTATAAAGAAACACAAAAATCTAAATTTTATTAAAATAAAATAAGATATATTTTAAAAATTTATTAATAAAAAAGCTAAATATATTTAATAAAGGCTTGTGTTCATCAGGCATCTTAAAATTTAATTTGGTTGAAACGTAAATATTTTTTTTGGTTAAAAAGTTTATTTTTCTATTTAAATTTAGATGTTCGGGGATTGTATCTTCTTGTTTGGAACTTGCATCGTTAAAATATTCTCCAAGCAAATAGTCTTGAAAATTATAAATACACATTCCATTAAAAGCAGAAATACACTCAAAATTATCTAATTCTGTTATTTTTTTTTGTATATCATAAATTTTTTTTTTTCTCATTTTGTATGAATTAATTTTCTTATCCAATTGTATCTTTTTTACATCTGTATTTGGAAAATTTTTACTTTCGAAATTTAAAATATCATAATAATAAGGTACTGACTTGACTGACAAAGCAAAATATTTATTTTTATTATCCTGTAAAAAATTAAGTAAATTTTGAAACTTTTTTAAATCAAATTTAAAATCTAGCACGTCATCTAAATCTATAACGACTAAAAATTTTGCTGTAATTTTTTTTGAAACTATATAATCTTTTTGCTGTTGTCTCGCATTAGCCAATCTATGAACTCTATCATTAAAGTTTTCTATAAATGTTGAGTCAATAAATATTATACTATCATCCTTGGTACTTTTTTTAATAATTTTATCGAACGTATAATCTTTTGAATTATTTTCTGAAATTAATGCAATAGTTTTATAGTTTTTTTTTATTTCATTATAAATTTTAAAAAATTTATCTATATGAATTTCACAATTTTGGGCCAATCCTGTGAAAATAATGTCGTAATTTTTATCCATTAATAAAAAATTATAATATATTGCTAATATTTATTAGCAATTTATATAAAATACACTAATAAATCACTTGATTTATAATTATGTTAAAAATCTTAATCGATTTCTATAAAATTTATTTGTTTAAATTTAAAAATAAAATACTTTTTATACAATTAGCCTCTATTCTTAATTCAATATTACAATTAATATCAATTCTTTCTTTTGGACCATTAATAATATTTTTTACTGGAAATGAATTTTTGATTGAAAATAAATATTTAAATTTTATTTTTAATCAAAATAATGAAGCATTATATTTAGTTTTTATAGTTGCTTTAATTTTTGTCTTATCAAATCTACTGAACATTTTTGTAACAAAAATTACTTTAAATGCAGGTCATCAAATTGGAGCTAATTTAGGAAATTTATATTTTAAAAAAATATTATCTAATAATTTAATTAATGAAAGTTCAAAAAACTTCCAAATAATAAATAATATTAATATTGAGATAACTAGAATTACAAATGGAATAATTATACCGTTACTTCATATAAGCTCAAAGATTTCTAATGTATTGTTTATTTTTATAGGACTTATTTTAATTAATTACAAACTTGCCTTTTTTTCCTTTTTTATTTTAATATTGATATACCTAATAATACTCTATTTTTTTAAAAAGCGACTTAAAATTAATAGCATAATAATTTCAAATGAAAGCAGTCAAAGACAAAAAATTGTTAGTGAAAGTATTTATAATTTTAGAGAAACAATTATATTTAATTTAAAAAACTTATTTCTAGACCAATTTAACACTTCAAATAAAAAATTAGCTTCAGGTATATCTAAAAATCAATTTTTGTCTTCTGTTCCTAGAAATTTAGTAGAAATACTTCTATTTAGTCTTTTAATTTATTTAATTTATATTCTATTTATATCTTCTGTTTTAATTGAATCTTTGCCAATAATCGGAATTTATCTTGTTGCACTTTACAAACTTTTACCATCTTTACAAAATATAGCATCAAGCTACTCTTCAATTAAAAGTAACTTAAACGCCTGGGAAAATATAATTCCAATAATTTCAAAAAATGAAATTCATGAAAAAATAGATGTTAAACATTTTGAACTTAACAAAATTGAAATCTCTAAGCTAAATTTCTCATTTGGTTCTAATGAAATTTTTAAAGATGCTAATATAACTTTAAATAAAGGTGAAATTATAGGTATCATAGGGAAAACCGGTGTGGGTAAAACAACCTTCTTTGACTTATTGTGTGGGTTTCTAAAATCAGAAAAAACACTTATTAAAATTAACCAAAAAGAAACTTTTAAAAACTTTAAAACTATTAACTTAAAAAATTATATTAGTTTAGTAACTCAAAAACCTTTAATGTTAAATGATACTGTAATTAAAAATATATCATTACAAAGTGAAGAAAATGTAAATAGTAAGAAGATTGAATTCGTAAGTGAGATGTGTGATTTAAGTTTTGTTGAAAACTTATCAGAGAAATGGAACACAGTGATTGGTGAAAAAAATACACAACTTAGCAGCGGTCAAATTCAAAGAATAAGTTTGGCGAGAGCAATTTATAATGATCGAAAAATACTTCTCCTTGACGAGCCCACAAATAACCTAGATTATTATACAGAAAAAAGGGTAATGAATAATTTAAATAAAATTAAAGAAGATAAAATTATCATTTTAATAAGTCATAATCTTAAAAATTTAAGCAACTGTGACAAAGTATTTGAAATCAAAAATAATTCATTCATAACATATGAAAAATAAATCAATCTTAATTACAGGAAGTTGTGGATTTATAGGTTTCCATATTTCTTTAAACCTATTGAAAAAAGGTAAAAAAGTAATTGGTATTGATAACTTAAATAATTATTACGATCCTAAATTAAAAAAAAAAAGATTTAACATATTAAAAAAGTTTAAAAACTTTTCTTTTTATAGGTATGATTTAATTTATTATAAAAATATAAAAAAAATTTTTGATAAAGAGAACATCTCTCACATCATACATTTAGCAGCACAAGCGGGTGTAGCTTTTTCATTAAAAAAACCTGAGAGTTATTTTAAAACAAATTTAATTGGCTTTTTCAATATATGTAAAATTGCTAAATTATATAACGTTAAAAAAGTATTATTTGCATCATCGAGTTCTGTTTATGGAGACAATAAAAAGTTACCTGTAAAAGAAAACTATGATTTGAACCCTTTAAGTTATTATGCAATAACAAAGCAAAATAATGAACAAACAGCTAAATTTTTCTCAACTATTTGTAAAACAAGGTTTATAGGTCTTAGATTTTTTTCTGTATACGGTCTATATGGAAGACCAGATATGATTATTTATAAATTAATTTTTTGCCATAAAAATAATAAAACTTTTTATGTCAATAATTTTGGAGATCATAAAAGAGACTTTACACATATTGATGATGTTTTAAAAATTATGAATAAATTGTTGAATATAAATTTAAAAAATAAATATGATATATTTAATATTTGTTCTTCAAAACCAGTTTCATTAAAAAAGATTTTAGACATATTTAAAAAAAATAATATTCTTCCAAAATTAAAATATAGGCAATTTCAACAGGGTGATATTAAAAATGCATTTGGAGATAATAAAAAAATTAAAAAAATTATTAATATAAATTTTAAAAATTTTGAGGAATCATTAAAAAAAATAATTAAATATGAAAAGAATAATTAATGAAAAAAATTTTAGCTGTTGTAAGCAATGAAACAGCATCTATATTGATGTCATCTTTTGCAATAAATTCAAATGTGAAAATAGATATAATAATTGAAAAAAGCTTTAATAAAAAAAATAAAGTTGAAGAGAATATTGTAAAGATATTTGATAAACAAAAACTAAATAAAATTTTAATTTTAAAAAAGTGTTCATCTGAGAGTTTTTTTTATTTTAAAAATATTTTAAATTTTTTTTCAATTAGAAAACAAAATTTAAAATCTTTAAAATATATTTTTAATCAGCTCGATAAAAATAAAATTTATAACTATGATGAAATATGGTTTAGTCATGAACATTGCGCTAGATTTATTGCATACAATTATTCAGAAATTAAGCAAAGATATTTTTTTCATGGATATGGAGATATTAATTTATTAAAAAAAAATAATTTTCTTAGAAGATTTAAAATTTGGTTAGAAAATAAATTAAATGAAAGTTTTTTCAAAAATACCATACCGATTAATAATAAAAAAATTAAATATTATAATTTTTTCAATAAATATTACAGTGATAGTGCTTTTGAAAAACCAAAGGCAATTCCTTTAAAATTTTATAAAGAAATTTTATTAAAATACTCAAAAAAATTTAAAATTAAAAATAAATATAAAAATATTATTTTAATAAGTGGTAATTTACCAACTTTCAAGGATGAAAAGCATATAGAAAAATTTGTGAATGAATATTGTGAATTGTTAAAAAAATATATTCCAAATAATCACAAATTCACAATAATTATAAAAGAAAAAAATAATACATTTTATTCTAAAAAATTTAAAATAAAATTTTATAGAAAAATAAAAAAAACTATTCCAAATAAGGTAATTATATTTAATAAAATTTTCAAAAGGTCTATTCCTTTTGAGATTCTAGCAATCAAGTTAAAACCAAAAATTATTATATCACAACTTTCAACTTCGGATTTTATTTTGTCGAAAATTCTTAGGGGTTCAAAGTATTTAAGTACAAAAAAATTCATATCAACTTTTGTTGAGGAAAATAAAATTAATTCAAAGAATGATAAAAATTTTAAGATAATTGAAAATGGTTTATTTATTCAAAAAAATTTATCTAAACCATCTAATATTAAATTTATCTAATTTTGAAAAAATTTATTTTACTCAAAAAATATAAAATAATTAATCTTAAGCTTCTTTTGTGTTCTCTTCTTAATAGCTCGTCTATTTCTTTTTTTTGAACAATTTTAATTTTTTTTTTATAAAAATCATTCTTAATTTTAAAAAAATTTTTTATATTTATATTTTTTTTGAATTTTTGGTGAGTAGATTCTTTCCCATGTCCATCATTTCTTACGAAAGAATATCTTGGTTGTATACTTAATAATTTATTTTTCATACAACTTAAATTAAATCTGATTGCCCATGAATTAATATATTTATTTCTATGAGCCCATAACAACAGATTTAAATCTATTCCTATTTTATCAAAAAAATTTATACTTTTTTTGTTTTTAAAATGATTATCAATTGAGCTGTCGTCCCAGTCAATTTTCTTCCACCGATCATTCCATGTTCCCCATGCCCAACTACAATGTCTTTTTAAATAATAGCAATCAAAATTAAATTTAAATTTTTTATTATGAATATATGAATATGCACTTACACTTCCAATTTTTTTGTCATTCCTTTTTTTATTTAGAAAAAAATTTATAAATTTAATGGCATTCTTCTCTAAATAAAGGTCATCCTCAATTATTATAGCTGCTTTTTCTCTATTTAAAACATAGCTAACGTTGTTAATTATATTTGATGATAACCCTAAATTTTTCTTATAAAAAACTTTTTTATTAAATTTAATTTTTGAATTATCTAAAATAAATTTAATTTTATTTATTTTTTCGTAGTCACTATAGTTTTTAGGACCATCACAGAAAAAAAAAAATTTGTGTTTTTTTAAATTTTTGTAACTTTTTAATGATGAAATACAATTTTTCAATAATTCTGGTCTATTATATCCAAATATTATTATTGGAAAATATTTCATTAATAAAAATGTGAAAACTTTAATTTACTATCTTTTTCTAAATTTACTTTTATTTTTTTGCCTAATATTTTTTTATAATTATCTGCCCTGATTCCATCCCCAGGTTTTTTAAAGTTTAAATGTTTAAAACTAATTTTTGTGTTTTTGCTAATTTTATCTTTTGTAACGATACTTTTTTCAAAAATTTTCTTCATTTTTCTAAATGGAGATAAATTATTTTTATCTATTTTAGTGTTTTTAATTTTCCATATATCTTTAATTGTATCTACATAAAATTTAAATTCTTTTTGCTCCATCGAATGTTTTGCATCACTACCATAAAGTTTTTTTGATAAAGTAAAGTGTTTCTCAATAATTGATGCACCATTAGCAGCAAAAGCAAAAGCAGAAGAAAAATCTAAAGTATGATCAGAATATCCAATTTCACATTTATATTTTTTTTTTAAATTTTCATAAACATTAAGTCCTGCTTTACTTGATGGACAAGGATATATGGAAGTACATTGCAATATTGAAAAATTTTTTTTTAATGTTTTTGCTGCCTGTTTAATTTCAAAATAATTGCTCATCCCTGTAGATAAAATAATATGTTTTTTTGTTTTTTTTAATCTCTCCAACAAAGGAAGGTTTGTTAATTCTCCAGATGGAACTTTATATAATTTCACTCCTAAATTTTCCATTATATCTACTGCCTTTATGCTAAAAGGGGAACATAAAAAACCAATATTATTTAATTTGCAAAAATTTTTTAGCTTTTTCCATTCCTTAAATGAAAAGTTTATTCTCTTAAAGTAACTAAACCTATCCTCGTCTTTAAAATAATCTGGTGATGGCGCTTTTTTAAGTGTCTCCTCCTCAGCAATATGCATCTGAAATTTTACATAATCAGCATTACATTTTTTTGCAGCTAATACATGCTTTTTTGCTAAGGAAAGTTTACCGTCATGGTTGGATCCTATTTCAGCTATAATAATATTTTTAAATTTTGTTTTCATTTAATTAGTAAGAAATTTGTTTTTGGATATTTATATTTTTAATATTTTTTAAAATTTTTATGATTCTTTTAGCAACTCCAGGTTTTCCATAAATAAAACTTTTTTTAGCTCTTTTTTTTCTTATTTGAGTATTTATTGATTTAATTATTTCATTTTTTTTATAACTAGAATTAATTATATTGGGTCCCATTAATCTTCCGTTTTGTCTATTTCCTATATTTACAGATCTTACACCTATATATGCGCCATCTCTAATTGCAGATGAAGAGTTACCAACTAAACATTTTGCCCTATGTATAAGTGGAATATACAACTCAATTGGAAGGTTTTTAAAAAACTTAACATCTTTTAATAAATTATTTTCTCTTTTAACTCTTAATATTCTTGAGATTTTATCACCACCTGCATCAGCATTAGGCCATAATATTATTTTCTTTTTTATTTTAATATTATTAAATGCATCTAATACTTGTTCGAAATTTCTATGATTATCTTCATACTCAGTCGTAACAGGGTGATATAGCAAAACTATATATTCATCATCATGAAGTATTTTTTTTAAGTCACCACTACCGTGACTAGAAATATTAATAAAACATTGTTTTGGATTGTATGATTTTAATACTTTATCAACACTATCAATTCTTGGACAACCAACATTAAATATTTTTGATTTATTCTCTCCCAATTTTATAACTCTATTAAAAGAGTCTTTATTGGACACAAAGTGTAAATGAGCAAGCTTTGTTATTGCATGCCTTATACTTTCATCTATAGAACCAGTTACCTCACCACCCATAGTATGAGCCAATGGTATATTCATATAACTTGCTGCAACCGCTGTGGACATAGTTTCATGCCTATCTCCAACAGTAAATACTAAATCTGGTTTTTCTTTATCAAAAATTTCTGGTAGCTCATATAAAGCTAAGCCTGTAGTTTTTACCATTGATTTAGTTGTTGTACCTTCAATTTGATTTTGCAATATATAGTTTGGTCTAAATCCGTCTTTTTTTAAAATTTGAATAATTGACCCATACTTTTCAATTATCGCTGATGACCCCAATATTAGTATGAGTTTGAATTTTTTTTGTTTTTTAATTTCTATTAAAATACTTTTTATACTTGCGTAGTTTGCTCTAGAGAAAATAACAGCTGCAATTTTTTTTATTTTCATTATTTTTAGATTTATAAAAATTTAGATCAAATATCTAATTGAAAGTAGTATTAAAATCAATCATCATTTATTAATTGTTTGATTTGATGAAAAAAATTATCTTTAGCATATTCAAATTTTAAATTACTTTTAGTAAAAGCTATCTTATCAGTTTCTTTATCGCCAATAGAAAAACTGTTCTTTTTATCAATAATGAAATTAAGAAAGACTTTTTTAATCATTAGATTTCCAGGTTTTCTAAATTGTGAGTTTCGTTTATATTTCTTTATTTTTCCATTTCTATGAAAAGGTGAAAATTGAACATCATCAAAATTAATATTTTTTCCTGAAAAAAAATTCTTAATTTTTTTATGTAATTTTATAAAATCGTTAAGAGTAAATTTTTTTTTGGCTATACCTGCTTGGTTTGTAATTATAAAAATATTAAAATTTTTTTTAATTAAAAGTTTCAAACCCTTTACCACCCCTGGTCGTAATTTAAAATCACTAAACTTATGCACATATCCATGATCAAAATTTATTACTCCATCTCTGTCTAAAAAAACCGCCTTTTTTTTCAATACAATTGGTAAGTTTTTTTTTGCATATTTTAAATTATTGTCAGTACCTATATCAGTAAAAAAAGCTTTTGATCTCACGCCCCTTATTTTTTTTTTACTGATTAATTTTGGTAATAATTCTTCCTCAAGAGATTGCTTTTTTGATTCTATTTTTCTGATAATTGAATTTTTAAAAAAATAAATCCCTGCATTCATGTATTGACCATTTAATTTCTCCTCTACATATCCATTCTGATCTGTATCTAATTTAGATAACTTTAAATTTTGTTTGTACTTATTGTTTTGCGTAAGAAAAATAAGATTATTGGTATTTTTTTTTTCAAATAAAAAATTTAAATTTTCAAGCAAAATGGAGTCACCATTTGCAACCATAAAATCATTTTTAACAATATTTTTCAATTGTGATAAACAGCCCCCTGTTCCAAGTTCATTTTTTTCGATAACACATCTGAATTTTAAAAAATTAAAATCTTTATTATTATAAAGTTTGTGAATTTGATTTCCCCTATAACCTGCAAGAATATATGCATTATCAAATGGAAATTTTGAATAATGATTAATTAAAAATTGTAAGAACCTGATGTTATTAAATTTAAATAATGGTTTAGGAATATTTTTTAAATGCTTTGATATTCTGGATCCTCTTCCTCCAGCTAATATTATTAAATCAACTTTTTTTGTCATAAATAACTTATATTTTTTAACAAAAACTAATTTAAATGCTATATATCATTTTAAAATGATCAATAAAAAAAAATTTAAAAATTATATAAAAGAAAGTATTAATTCAAAAAATAGTTTATTAAAAAATTTACCGGAAATAAATCTAACAATTGAAAAATTGTATAAAGCGTTAAAGAATAAAAATAAAGTTTATATATGTGGTAATGGTGGATCTGCAGCTGACGCCCAACATCTTTCAGCAGAGTTTTTGGTGAGACTTAACCCGGTAAAAAATAGAAAACCTTTTCCAATTATATCTTTAGCTATGGACACCTCTACAATCACGGCATGCTCGAATGATTACGATTTTAAATATTTATTTTCAAGAAATTTGGAAGCCCTTGGAAATAAAGATGATGTCTTAATTATATTAACGACATCAGGAAATTCAAAAAATATTATTGAGGTAGTTAAAAAAGCAAAGAAAATGAAAATTTTTACAATAGGTTTTTTAGGAATGAATGGAGGAAAAGTTAAAAATATTATTGATAATTCAATACTAGTTAGAAATAAAAACGTAGCCAGAATTCAAGAATCTCATATTTTTATTGGTCACATAATCCTTGAACAAGTAGAAAATTTGCTTCTAAAGAATTAAATTATTTTAAGAATATTATTCTATGTTTGAAACAAATTTATCAATATTGATACCAACGAGATCTAGAATTGAGAGCTTAAAAAACACTTTAGAAAGTATCAAACAAAGTGTATCAAATATTTATAATATTGAAATTATTCTTGGGGTGGATAAAGATGATGTTAGTACAATTAATTATTATAAACAATTAAATAAAACTCAAATCAAAATAAAGATCTGCTTACTAGATAGAAAGAATGGATATACCGAACATGCATGGCGATTTTATGAGATGGCTAAAATTGCTGAAGGAAAAATGTTTCTTACTTTTGCTGACGACTTAATAATAAATACAAAAAATTGGGATACTATACTATTTAAAAAAATTAGAGATTTTCCAAAAGATAATATTTTTATTTCTTATACATCACATAACCAAATTAATTATGATTGGCCATTAATACAAATAATAACAAAAGAATGGATTGATATTACAAAAAAATTTTCAAATTGCTTTGAAGCAGATACAGAGTTAATGATTATAGGTACTTTATTAAAGAGATTATTTAAAATCGAAGAGATAAACGTGTCACATTTTCAAAATAAAGAAGACAAAACTTATATTGAAGGAAGAAAAAAAGTTATAAATAATAAAGTTTCTTTGAAGAATAGTATATTTAGGTTAAAATCATTATATTGTATTTTTAAAGACTATGAAAACTTATTTGATGTAATAAATAACAAAAATAGATCAGATATAATAAAAAAAATAACTATACTTTCTTTATTTTTACCAAGGCTAATTTGGATATTTAAAAAATTTAAAATTAACTTTTTTAAAGTATTATTAAAAAATATTTTATTTAAGAATTAATCTTTTTTGCTATTATAAATTATTTGTGATCCCAAAAAATCAATACTAAATGGGACAT
>MDTA01069080.1_pt1 | contig 13486 bp, 14 predicted proteins | sample 811151 | NCBI WGS metagenome assembly MDTA01 (sample SAMN05326648, study PRJNA326480) | marine metagenome | isolation source: seawater | place: Indian Ocean: South | collected 2010 | reverse complement strand
CTACAGCAGCAGAACCTGCCATATCGTATGTCATGTCCTCCATGAATTTTGCTGGCTTGAGTGAATATCCACCAGTATCAAAACAAACACCTTTTCCAACAAATGCTAGAGGTTTGCTTTTATTTTTGCCTCCTCTCCACTCCATTGTTACTAAATAAGATCCTCTAATACTTCCTTGGCCTACTCCTAATAGAGCGTTAAAACCTAATTTCTTTAATTGTTTTTTATCATATACTGTTACTCTCAAGCCGTGTTTTTTTAATTTTACAATCCTTTTGGCATACTCATCGGGATGCAAAACATTTCCAGGCTCGGATACTAAGTCTCTTGTAAAAAAAATACCCTCTAAAAGTGCATTTAGTTTTTTTCTTAATATGTTATTTTTTTTTATTTTATTACCTATGACATTTAAATTTATTTTAAGTTCCTTGGTCTTCTCTGATTTATAAATATTAAAGTTGTATGATTTCAGCTGGGCTCCATGTAAAATCTTTTCTAGTTGAATATTCGTTAATAAGTTACTACTGACACTAAAATATGAATTTTCAATCTTGTTATTTTTTAAAAACAGTAATAATTTTGAACCTAATTTTTCAAAATCTAAAGAAACTTTACAATTAATACAATTAGCAAATATATAACTTTTATTACTATGATCTTTTTTAATAAAATTTTGCTCTATAAAAAGTTTGCTTGAAAATACAGATTTAATTAACTGATTTAAATCCTTTGTTTTTTGATTTTTTTGACTTAAGAATATAATTTCACAATCTTTAGCCTCTTTAGGTATTTTATTTACAAAATTTAAATTTAACTTCATTTTTTTTGAAATTTTTATTAGATAATGTTGTATATTTATTAAAACAAAAATTTCAATGAATAAATTAATATTTCGTAAATTTTCACATGATATAGTAAGCTTTTTTCTAGTTTCCTCTCTAAGTGTAACATTTATTGTATGGATTATTCAGGCTGTTAATTTTTTAGACCTAGTATCAGATGATGGTCACAGCCTTAAGGTTTACTTTTATTATGTTGGTCTAAATTTACCAAAAATATTTAGTAAAACTGTAATTTTTGTTTATTTTATATCTATTTTTTACGTAATTAATAAATACATTACTTCTAATGAAATAATAGTTTTTTGGAATAATGGTATCAAAAAAATATATTTCATTAATTTTGTTTTAAAGTTTTCCATATTTTTTTTAATACTTCAGTTAGTTTTAAACTCATACATTGTTCCTAAATCACAACATCTAGGAAGAATTTTTATCAAAGAGTCAAATATTGATTTTTTACCAAAGCTGATTTCAGAAAAAAAATTTATAAATGTAGTCAAGAACCTAACAATATTTGTTGAAGAATATAAAAAAGATGGAAATTTAAAAAAAATATACATTAATGAAATAATTGATGAAAATAAATCTAAAATAATAGTCTCTGAAAGTGGAAAAATTATTAAAGTGGATAATAAATTTATTTTAAGATTATTTAATGGCGGAATAACAAATATCAATAAAGATAATACATTTACATTAAACTTTTCTGAAACAGATTATGATTTGTCAAATTTTTCTACAAAATCAGTAACTAGATCTAAAATCCAAGAATTAAATTCAATAGTTTTATTTAATTGCCTAAAAAAAAATATCAAATTAGAGAATTTTAATAAAAACTCAATTATTACAGACAAATTTAACAAACTTTGTTATCAAAGGACCTTAGGCTCAATCAGCGAAGAATTATATAAAAGGTTTATTTTACCGTTTTATATAATGATAATTTCTCTCATTGGAGGTAGTCTAATAATTGAACCTAAGTTAAGATATTTTATAAAATTTCATAAAGTAAATATTTTCTTATTAGGGTCTTTTACAATTATATTGTCACAAATAAGTTTAAAATTTTTTTTGAATTCAATAAATATGACATATTTTGTTTTGCTATTACCAATCATTTTGATTTTATTTTATTATTTTATTTTATTAATAATTACAAAATTTAAATTGAATTTTTTATGATTAAGAAATACGAACAATATCTAGTTAAATTATTTTTAAAAAACATATTTATTATTATAACAGTCTTTCTTTTTTTAAGTTTTTTTTTAAATATATTTGAAGAGATTAAATACTTTGAAAATAAAGAAAATGAAATTTATTATCCAATAATTCTAACAATCTTAAACATACCATCAATTCTATTTGAGTTATTACCTTTTATTTTTTTATTAGGTGTTATGTTTTTTTTTATTAATCTTTATGAAAAAGAAGAAATAGAACTTTTAAGAAGTCATGGAATAAACAATTTTAAAATTACCACATTATTGTCAGCAGTATCATTAATTATGGGAATTATATTGATTTTTATTTACTATTCTTTTTCAGCTAATTTAAAAAGCATGTACTTAAATATTAAATATAAATACTCTAATTCAAGTGATCATCTTGCAGTAGTTAATGAGGATGGACTTTGGATTAAAGAAACAAATAAAAAAGATAATCATATATTTATTATAAACGCTAAAACATACAAATTGAATTCATTAGAAAAAATTAAAATTACAAAATTAGATAAAAATTATGAATTGGTAAGTACAATTGTTTCAGAAAAAGCAGATATAAATAAAAAAATTTGGATTCTTGATAAAGTAAAGATTTATTATAAAAATAAACAAACTGAAAATTTTGATAATTACAAATACTTATCTTCTTTTAATGGCAAGATAATTTCAAATTTGTATTCTAATCTTAATTCTTTAAATATTTTACAGCTTATGAAATTAGAAGATAATTATAAATCTATTGGTTATTCAGCAACAGAGGTAAGACTCCACTTAAATAAGATATATAGTATACCTTTTTATCTTACTTTAACTTCTATAATTGGAGCATTATTGATGTTTAAGCTTAGTTTCATAAAATCAAAATTTTTTTTAGTTGTTGTCGGAGTTTTAGTTTCAGTTGTTTTTTATTATATAAATTATTTTTCTATTTTGTTTGGCAAAAACGAGACATTTCCTGTAATTGTATCTATTTGGTTGCCTCAAGTACTTATATTTCTTATATGTGCAATAGGATTAACAAGACTAAATGAAAATTAGATCTCTAATAATATTTTTAATAAGTTTATTTATTCTCAATATTGAGGTTAAAGCTGAAACAATTTTTTTCGACTCTAAAAATATTAAGGTTGAGGAAAATGGTGATATGATTTATGCAACGAAAGGTATCGCAAAAATTCCATCAAAAAATTTAGAAATTAAAGGAGATAAATTTATTTATGATAAAAAAATTTCAGAATTAATTATTTTTGATGATGTGGAATATTTTGACGACGTAAAAAAAATTTATATAGAGAGTGATAAGTTAATTTATAATGAATTAAAAAACACAATTTTTTCACAGAGTAAGACTTTTATTAAATTAGAAAATATATACGATATAAATTCCTCAGACGTTTTTTACGATAGGAATTTAATGAAAATATCAAGTAGAGAACTTACTGAAGTTAATGATAATGATGATAATAAATTTTTATTTAGCAAAGGATTAATATTTGATGTTAATAAAGAAATCATATCGTCGAAAAAAGCAATTGTAACTGACAAAAATTACAATAATTATATTTTTGAGAATTCAAAAGTTGATTTGAAAACTAATGAGATTATCGGGAAAGAAATAAAGATTGATTTTGAAGACTCATTTTTTGGTGATGAAAATAATGATCCGGTATTAAAGGGAAAAAGTGTAGTATCAAATAATGATAAAACTGAAATTTATAAAGCTGTTTTTAGTACCTGTAATGTTGAAAATAAAAATTGTAGAGGATGGGAGCTTCAGAGTAATATTTTTACTCACAATAAAGTAAAAAAATTATTTGAATACAAAAAATCATGGTTAAAAGTTTTTGATCATAGAGTTTTTTATTTGCCATACTTTAATCATCCCGATCCATCAGTAAAAAGAAAGTCAGGTTTTTTAACTCCATTTTATAGAAGTACTGATAATTTAGGATCATCTGTAAATATTCCTTATTTTTATGCATTATCTGACTCGAAAGATTTTACTTTCAACCCAAGAATTTATTTTGATAATAGTTATATTTTACAATCTGAATATAGGGAAGCATTTAAGAATTCTGATTTAATTGTCGACTTCAGTTTTAACAGAGATGATAATACTAATACCCACATGTTTGCCGAGTTAAATGGAAATATTGATGATAAAACTGAATACACTTTACAAGTCCAAAATGTTACCAACGATAATTATTTAAAAATTCACGACATCAAAGAATATACCGAATTAATAAAAAACGATAGTACACTAAATTCCTATTTAAAAATAAATAGAGATATAGATGAAAATACAAGCTTGAATACATCAATCAAAATGTATGAAGATTTATCAAAAAATGATAATGATAAATATCAGTTTATTCTTCCAGATTTCAATTTTATTAAAGAATTAGAATTAGAAGACAGCTATAATGGATCTTTTCAATTTTTATCCTCGGGTTTTCAAAAAGTTTACGAAACAAATAAACATGAGGTTTTATTAAATAATGATTTTAATTTTAATTCTTACGATATTGTTTCATCTAATGGAATAGTAACAGATTATAGTTTTTTTCTAAAAAATTATAATACATATTCTAAGAATTCTACAGTTTATGAAAATAAAAATGATCATGAAATTTTTGGAACATTTTTAGTAAAATCAGAATTTCCACTTAAAAAAGATTTAAAACAAAGTAAAAATTTTTTGAAACCAATTATTCAAGCAAGATTTAGCCCGACAAATGGCAAAAATATTTCATCAAGTACCTCAACATTATTATATGATAATATATTTTCACCTAATAGAATTGGAAGATCGGACATGGTTGAAAAAGGTTCTTCCTTAACCCTAGGTTTAGAGTATGAAAAACAAAATTTAAAAAATGAAAAAATGATCGGTTTTAATGTAGGAAATGTGATCAAACACAAAAAAAATCAGAGTTTGCCACAAAAGACCAAATTGGATCAAACTAGATCGGATATTGTTGGAAATTTTTTTTACAAATTAGATGAAAAAATTGAGTTAAAATATGGTTTTTCGTATGACAGAGATCTAGATTATTCAAATTATGACTCTATATCTGCTAAATTTGGCTCAAATAATTTGGTAACTACGTTTAACTATTTGACTGAAAATCACGACTTTGGTGATTCGGAAACAATTTCAAATGAAACGCAATTTACTTTTAATAATGAGCATTTGATTAAATTTAATACAACAAAAGATTTAAAGGATGATTTCACGCAATTTCATAAATTATTCTATGAATATAAGACCGATTGCCTATCCGCATCTTTGCAATATCAAAAAAAATTTTTTAGAGATGGAAATTTAGTACCAGATGAAAGTTTATTTTTTTTAATTAGATTTATTCCATTTGCTGAAGTTCGAGGGTCAGCTAATACAATTTTTGAGAACAAAAGTGATAGGAAAAGTGAATAAGTTTAATTTTTTATTTATAATATTTTTTTTTTTCAATTACTTTCAAGTTGCTGATTCAAAATCTATTTATATTAAAGCTAAAGTTCAAAATGCTATAATTACAAATTTAGATATAGCAAATGAAAAAAAATATTTAATTTTCCTCAACCCCAGACTGGCGGAGCTTGAGGAAAAAAAGGTCGATGAAATTTCAAAAAATTCAATCATTAAAGAAATTATTAAAAAAAAAGAGCTAGAGAAATATCATGATTTTAGTAAATCAAGTAATTTTACAAAAATTGTAGAAAAAAACTTACTTAAAAGTAAGAAATTAAGCCAGTCTGAATTTCTTCAAATCATAAAAGATGAAGATTTAAATTACGATGTAATTATAAAAAAATTAGAAATTGAAGCTTTGTGGAATCAGTTAATATATAAAAAGTATCTTAATAATATAAAAATTAATAAGAAAGAGTTAAAGCAAGATATATTAAACCAATTTAATAGAGAAAAAGAAAAATTTGAATTTAATTTGTCTGAAATTGTTTTTGTTGAAAATGTCAGTGAAAATTTGCAATCACTTGTAGACAAAATTAAAAAAAGTATCAATGATATTGGTTTTGAAAATACAGCAAATATATACAGTATTTCAAGTACGTCAAAAAATGGAGGTCTTATAGGTTGGGTAAATGAGTTACAATTGTCTAAAAAAATTTATAATAAAATCTATAATTTAAATGCTGAAGAGCTAAGTGATCCAATAAAAATTCAGGGGGGATTTATGATTGTTAAAGTAAATGATAAGAAAATTATAAAGAAAAAAATTAATTTGGAAGAACAGCTCGAAAGATTGATTAATTTAGAGACCAATAGGCAACTAAATAATTTTTCTATTATATTTTATAAAAAATTAAAAAAAAATATCGAAATATATGAATATTAAAACTATTTTGATTATTTTAGGTGAACCAAATAGTACATTTTCTGAAATTTTATTTAAAAATTTTAAAAAAATTAAACAAAATAAAAGAACAAATATAGTTCTAGTAGGGAATATAGAACTTTTTAGAGCCCAGATGAAAGCACTTAAATACAAAATTTTATTAAATGAAATTTATGAGATTAAACAGGCTCAAAAAAGCATTATAAATATTATTAACGTAGAATATAAATTTAAAACAGCATTCTCTAAAATCTCAAATAGATCAAATAGTTACATAGAAGAGTGTTTTAAATTTGGTTTAAAATTAGCACAAAAAGATAAATCTATGGCTATTATCAATGGACCAGTATCTAAAAAACATTTTTTGGATAAAAAATTTCCAGGTATTACAGAATATGTGGCAAAAAAAACAAATTCTAAAGACCCTGTTATGTTAATTTATAATGAACATCTTTCAGTTTCACCTCTCACTACGCATGTTCCAATTAAAAAAGTTGCAAATTTTATCAAAAGGGAAAAAATTATTAATTCTGTTAATAAAATAAATAATTTTTATAAATTTAAATTAGGGAAGTTTCCCAAAATTGCAGTATTAGGTCTTAATCCCCATTGTGAAACAAATGATAAAATAAGTGAGGAAAAGAAAGAAATTATACCAGCTATAAAATATTTAAATAAAAAAAATATTACTATATCTGGACCTTATTCTGCAGATTCTTTTTTTTTGAAAAAAAATATTAATAATTTCGACGTAGTTATTGGAATGTATCACGACCAAGTTTTAACTCCAATTAAGACTTTGTTTAAATTTAATGCGATTAATATCACTATTGGTTTACCTTTTGTAAAGATTACACCTGATCATGGCCCAAACCATGAAATGATTGGTAAAAATAAATCCGATCCGTCGTCAATAAATTATGCTTTGAAATTTCTTAACAAATTAAGATGAAAATCATTGCAAAGAAAAGTTTGGGGCAGAACTTTCTAACAGATAAAAAAATCATTAACCTAATTGTAGAAAATGGAAATATTAATAATAAGGTTTCTGTTATTGAGGTTGGTCCAGGTAAAGGAGCTTTAACAGAAAAAATATTAGAAAAAAAACCTAAAGAATTAATAGTGATTGAAAAGGACGATAGCCTTGTAAAAATTTTAGATGAAAAATTTAGGAATAAAATAAAAATTTTTAATGAAGATATGATGAAATTTTCTTATGAAAAATATTATAGAGAAAATTCAATAATATTTGGTAATCTTCCATATAATATATCAACCCAAATATTAGCAAAATGGATAAAATTAAAAGAATTAGATAAATTTTGTAAATTATTAATTTTAATGTTTCAGAAAGAAGTTGCTGATCGCATATTAGCAGAATCTAATACAAAAAATTATGGTAGATTATCTATTTTATCTAATTGGAGAATGAAAATTCATAAAATTTTAGATATTGAACCAGATAGTTTTGATCCACCACCAAAAGTAAAAAGTACATTGTTAACCTTTATTCCAAAAAAAAAATTTTTTCAATTGAGAGATCCAAAAAACTTAGAACATATAACTAATATTTTTTTTTCTCAAAAAAGAAAAATGATCAAAAAGCCTCTTAAAATTTTATTTAAAAATTTTGAGGAAGTGGCTCAAGAGTTATCTATTGACTTGAAATTAAGACCACAAAATTTAGATCATTATACTTATTATAAAATTTGTGAGTTTTACGAAAAATCAATCAATTAATAAGCTGATATGTTTTTTTATCAATGCTTTGTTGTATTTTAAAGTTTGTTTTTGTTTTTTTTGAAGATTAATATAATTTATTATTAGCTTATAACATTTTTCTATCTTATCGTTTATTACTGTAAAATCATAATCTTTCCAATGCTTAACATCCTCTTTAAATTGCTTCATTCTTTCGTTCACATTTTTTTTATCTTTTTGATCTCTTTTAAGCAGTCGTTTGTATAGTTCTTTTTTAGAAGGTGGCAAAATAAAGATAGTTATTATTTTATAGTTTAATCTTTTTTTTTTAATTTGCTGTGTTCCTTGCCAATCAATATCAAAAATAACATTTTCTCCTTTTTTGATTTTTTTTATAACTGTTTCTTTAAGTGAGCCATAATAATTTTTAAATACCTTTGCATACTCTAAAAATTTTTTATTTTTGATTAATTTTTTGAACTCATGATGATTAACAAAAAAATAATCTCTACCATTTCTCTCATTAATTCTAGGTTTTCTTGTTGTATGTGAAACGGATATTTTATAATTATTTCTTAATGATATTTTTTTTACGAGAGTTGTTTTACCTGCGCCTGAAGGAGAAGATAATATTACAATCACTCCTACTTTTTTTTCGGCCATTTTTGAAAAAAATTAGTTTGCTTTATTCTCGATAAATTTTACTGCATCGCCTACAGTTAAAATTTTTTCAGCATCACTGTCGGAGATTTCAGATCCAAACTCTTCTTCAAAAGCCATAACTAGCTCTACTGTATCTAAACTATCTGCACCCAAATCATCGATAAAACTAGATTCCTCAGTGACTTTAGATTCCTCTATTCCTAGATGATCAGCAACTATTTTTTTTACTTTATTTGAAATATCATCAGACATTTTGTTCCTTTTGGTTATTTTTGTTAATAGATATTTTATCTATTTTGTCAACTAAAATACATGCCGCCATTAACATGTATAGTTTCTCCTGTAATATATTCTGAGAGATTTGAACTCAAAAATGCAATTGTATTTGCCACATCCTCTGGTTTTCCAAATTTATTGAGAGAAATTCTAGATTTTAATAAATCTGTATGTTCCTCACTAATTTGATCAGTCATATTTGATATGATAAATCCTGGTGAAACACAATTCACCTTTATATTTTTTTTTCCATATTCTATAGCAAGACTTTTTGACATTGCAATAATTCCAGCTTTTGAAGCTGCATAATTTGCTTGTCCAATATTTCCTGTGTGTCCCACTACTGAAGTTATGTTTATAATTTTACCATTTTTAGATCTTAACATTTTTTTAATAACATTTTTAGTAATCAAAAATGTTGAAGAAAGATTAATATCAATTACTCTTTTCCATTCCTCATCTTTCATTCTGATAGATAAATTATCTTGGGTTATTCCAGCATTATTAATTAATACATCAATTTTATTATTTAAAATTTTACTACAATTCTCAACAAAATTATTAATTCCATCGTGATCGGAGATATCAAACTTTAAAACATTAATGTTTTTATAATTTTCTTTAATTTTTTTTAGTTTTTCCTCATTACTTCCTGTAGCTAGAATATTTGATCCAGCTGAAATTAGTTTATCGACTATTGAGTTTCCTATTACACCGGTAGCACCAGTTAAAATTATATTTAAATTTTTTAAATTTATCATAAATTTTTTAAATCACTTATATTATTTACTTGAATTATCTTGGCATTACTATCAATTCTTTTTACAAGACCAGATAAAACTTTACCAGGGCCAATCTCAATGAATTTTTGATTTCCCTCATTTATCATATTTAAAATACTTTCTCTCCAAAGCACAGGCTTCTCAATTTGTTGTATTAAAAGATTTTGAATTTTAATTGGATCATCTGATGACTCTCCTGTTACATTAGAGACTATTTTATTTCTTGGTTTAGAAAATTTTATCTTTGTAATTTCCTTTTCCATAATTTTTGTTGCCGGATTCATCAAAATACAATGAAATGGTGCTGAAACTGGTAATTTTATATTTTTTATATTTAGTCTTTTTAATTCAATAATCATTTGATCAAGATCTTTTAATTTACCACTTATAACAACTTGACCTATAGAATTATCATTAGCTAAAAAACAATTAAATTTACTTTTATTGCTATAAAGTATTTCATTAACTTTTTCTATTTTTTGACCCAGTATTGCTACCATTCCTCCTTCATTTTTAGGAACAGCATTTTGCATAGCTTTACCTCTAATTTTTAAAAGCTTAACTGTCTCATCAAACTTTATAGCCTCAGAACAAGCTAAAGCTGAATATTCTCCTAATGAATGACCAGCAAAATATTTAGCCTTGTTTAATTCAAAGGATGTCTCATTTTTAATTAATTTAAAAATTGCATAGCTAACAGTAAAAATTGCTGGTTGTGTATTCTCTGTTTCATCAAGTTTGTCTTTTGGGCCCTCAAATATCATTTTACTTAATGGTAAATTAAGAACATCGTCTGCTTGATTAAAAATATCTTTTATATAACTAAAGTTATCATAAAGTTCTTTGATCATTCCTATAGACTGCGAACCTTGACCGGGAAATAAAACAGAAAACATAGAAAATATTAGTAAAAATCTTGTTTTTTATATTGTAATTAAAAAATTATAATAGTATATCCTCTCTTTTTTGAAAGAATTATTATGAACTTATATGAGCACACTATAATTGCTAGACAGGACGTTAGTCCTACCCAAATTAAACAAATTGAGGAAAAATATTCCAAAATTGTTGAAAAGTTTGAAGGAGATATTGTTAAGATCGAAAATTGGGGTTTAATGAATATGTCTTACTTAATAAAAAAAAATAAAAAAGGTAATTACATTCATTTTAAGATTAAGGCTGATGGGAAGATAATAGCAGAACTTGAAAAAAATGAAAAAATTGACAAAAATTTACTGAGATATTTAACTGTGAAAGTTAAAAAATTTGATTTGGATACAGATTATTTTAAAAACAACGACAACAAAGAAGATTTAAAAAAATAACCAAAAAATGAAAAAAAGAAATAATAAAAAAAAACCTAAACAAAGTAATTTTGCTAAACTTAGTATTTTTCAGAATCAAAAATATAAGTTTAAAAAAAAATGTCCTCTTTCTGGTAAAGGTGCCCCTGTTGTAGATTATAAAAACATAAAATTATTAAAGAAATATACTTCAGAAAATGGGAAAATTTTACCTTCAAGAATTACTTCCGTAAGTCAAAAAAAACAAAGAGAATTATCGTTATCAATCAAAAGAGCAAGAAATTTGGCATTATTATAGTATGAAAGTTATTTTGTTAGAAAATGTAAGAAAAGTTGGATCAATTGGAGAAATAATTGATGTCAAAAGAGGATTTGCTAGAAATTATCTTATATCAAAGAAAAAAGCTTTATTTGCTTCAAAAGAAAATATCAAAGAAGTAGAAAAAATTAAAAATGATTTAGGTAAAAAAGATCAAGACAAAAAAAAAGAAGCTAAAATAATACATGATAAAATTAAAAATAAAGAATATGTAGTTCATAAATTAAGTACTGAGAATCAAGAACTTTATGGATCTGTTAAACCAACAGAAATTTCAAAAATTTTAGAAGATGTTGATCAAGTAAAAATTAATCCATCTTTAATACAACCTTCAAAAGAAATAAAATCTATTGGTAACTTTGATGTTTTAATTAATCTCCATCCTGAGGTTCAAACTCAGATTGTAATTAAAACTGTTGCTCAGCAAGAAGTAAAATAATTATACACAATTTTCCCCAAGAGTATTAAATGTTTGAATTTATAATTCGGTCTTATAAACATAGGTTGTGTCAAAATCTTTAAACATAGTTAAAAACAAACTAGATGAACTGCCTAATAATATAGAAGCCGAACAATCAATTATTGGCTCCATTTTGTTGTCTAATGAAATATTCGACGAAATTAGCTTGATAATTTCTAGTAAAAATTTTTATGATCCAATGCATCAAAAAATCTTTAATGCAATTGAGAGCTTAATTTATAAGGGTATGCTTGCTAACCCAATTACTTTAAAAAATCATTTTGAAAACGAAAAAGATGAGCTTAATATTCCTGAATATCTTGTTAAAATTACTAAATTTTCAACATCTTCAAGACAAAGTATTGAATATTCCAAAATAATTTATGATTTGTATGTAAAAAGAGAACTTATAAAAATTTCTGATAACATCGTTGATATTGCTAAACTTAATGATCTTGAGAATGATGGACAACAAATTATTCAAAGTTTTGAAAAATCGCTTTTTGATCTAGCTGAAAAAGGATCATTTAATTCCTCAATTGTAAAATTTGATGAAGCTGTAAGACAAACAATTGAAATGGCTTCTAATGCATATAAAAATGAAGAGGGAATTGTTGGTGTTCCTTCTGGTTTTAGAGATTTAGATGACAGATTGGGAGGTATGCATAAATCAGATTTGATAATTATTGCAGGAAGACCTTCTATGGGTAAAACAGCATTAGCAACAAATATTGCGTTTCATGCAGCTAAAAATATTCAAGATAAGGGAGAGAAATCATGTGTAGCTTTCTTTTCATTGGAAATGTCATCTGAACAACTGTCAACAAGAATACTTGCAGAGCAATCAAGGATTAAATCTAACGATATTAGAAGAGGGAAAATATCTGAGGAGCAATTTGATAAATTTATAGATACTTCAAAAAATATTGCTGAACTGCCATTATATATTGATGAAACACCAGCAATATCAATTGCAGCTTTAAGCAATAGAGCTAGAAGAATAAAAAGAATACATGGATTAGATCTTATTGTTATTGACTATATTCAGTTAATGAAAGGCACAAATATTAAAGATGGACGTGTTCAGGAAATTTCAGAGATCACTCAAGGTCTAAAAGCGCTTGCCAAAGAATTATCAGTTCCTGTATTGGCTCTTTCACAACTATCAAGGGCTGTTGAGCAAAGAGATGACAAAAAACCTTTACTTTCAGATCTAAGAGAGTCTGGCTCAATAGAGCAAGACGCTGATGTTGTAATGTTTGTTTTTAGAGAATCATATTATTTAAAAAATAAAGAACCAAGACCTGCAACTGTTGAACATGCTGAATGGCAGGCAAAAATGAATGAAATTTCACATTTAGCTGAACTTCTAATACTTAAGCAAAGGCATGGTCCAACAGGCACTATAATGCTTGAATTTGAGGAAATGTTTACAAAATTTAAAGATATTCAAAATAATTAATTTAAATTATAAAAGCTAATATCCAATGTTAGCTAATTTTTATCAAAAAAATATTATAGAAAAACCAAAGTTAATTTTCTCAATATTGTT